>VOFC01006688.1_pt1 | contig 45194 bp, 84 predicted proteins | sample 5384161 | NCBI WGS metagenome assembly VOFC01 (sample SAMN12384722, study PRJNA508395) | human gut metagenome | isolation source: healthy gut B | host: Homo sapiens | reverse complement strand
AAAGTGCTTGATATCATACGAGAGCAACAACCCGGTGAAAGATAGAATAGATCCACCTCACTTTCACGCACCTGCCTGTACACTTCGTTCTTCTGTTCAAGGACAAATCGGAAGAGGCATACGCCACACGCATGTACCCCACCCTGCAAGCCTTCCACCTGGTCTCACTATCAGCGCTTTCAAGGGAGATACGACAACGGTAGTTAGCATCCCGTATTCATTACCCAGATAGATGGCAGGCAACTGGAACAACAAGGATTTTCCCGCACCGGTAGGTGCTGTAAGCAAGATGTTATCCACATTTCTCCATTCACGCCTTTTCGCTTCCCGACAACACTTTCAACCAATTGTCCCTGTGAAATTTGAAGAAGTGTCCTTCCCTTGAACAAAGCCTTCATCTTCCATTTTCCTGCAGGTTCTCAATAACTTCAAGAGGAGCACCCGAACGCATGGCATAATCAATCAATTCGTCCTTGGTCGCCGGCCAGGAGCATCTTCAAGTTTCGATGCTAATTCCAATGTCCAATACATAATCCTTGAGTATTAAAAATGAATACTAAATTTGTCTCGTTTTTTTTTTCGGCAAAAAGTATAATAAAAATCTCTCACTTACAACTATTATCCCAAAATATTTCATCTTTTTTTCATCCCAGTTGATTTTCCGTGACAAGACAAACAAATAATCGGACAAACGGTTCACATAAGCAAGGGGAGCAACTTCGCATTGTTCAGCCAAGGCCAGAATACGACGTTCCGCCCCTGCGGCAAAACCGTGCAAACATGACAAACAGATGCTCCACGACTACCGCCGGCAATATAAACGCATGCAATGGAGGCAGCAGATTATCCAAACGATCTATCTCCCCGTTCAATTCGTTCTATTTCTTCGGGGTGAATAACACTGGCACACTTCAATTCTGTCTTTTTCAAGATCGGTAGCCAAATTGGAACCTACTGCGAAAAGACGGTCCTGAATATGACGGACAAGTACCTGATCCGCTTCATCCGCAGGTAAGTGACAAGCACTCCCAAATTAGCATTCAACTCGTCCACTGTACCGTATGCTTCCAGACGGACATGGGTTTTCGGTACCCGTGTACCACCTACTAATGAGAGGTAGTACCTTTATCACCGGTTTTGGATATATCTTCATAAGTGATTGGTGTTTAGTAATTAGTGTTTAGCAGTTAGTAAGTGACGCTAATCACCAATCACTAACTGTTAATCACTATTGAAACGCCTAAAAAGATAATCAAAAGTTGACAATATAGTTCTGTTTTATCTTTAGTTTTATCGAAGAAGAGAATTCCAAGGTCATAAAGGTCGAATGTAATGCCCACATGCTCATCTTGTTGCATACGTTTCCAAAGCGCTTTCATTTGCGAAGTAGCGGATTCCTCGATGACGAAAACCGACTTTCCACGGTACGTGCTACACACAGATACGGAATACTTCTTCCATAAATTCGGTGACGATAATCATGCAGATAAAGGAAACCTACGGGTACGCCGGGCTTCCAGAAATAATTCTCCGGAAAGTTCCGGATGCCGCTGCATAGTCCGCTCCCTCCTTTCCTGCTTTCAGATAGAGAGGCGGCAAGCCTGCCGGCATCCACTATCGTGTCCGGCTGGATGTAATTTACCAACCGAACAAGAGGCGTTTCACTTTCTTCGATTCATACTTCCAATAGTTGTCTTTTTCTGTGGGGCCAGTTTTTTTCTGCCTCTACTGCCAGATCTTTTATTTATAATAAGGGAGTAGATTCGTAAATCACCTGCGTAATCAGATTGAAAGCAAAAGGCGAATGTACCCCATAGCCGCAACGATGGCGAAACGGCTCAACCAGATAAAAGGGGCGTTTCAGGGTCAGTGTGATACGGTTCATAACATATAAATTCTTTTTTATTGGGCACAAAGATAAGTAACACTCCGCTTAGTCGCATACCTTTCCTTTTGATAACTTTCGGTTCCGACGAGTAGTTCTCCTTAACCGTCAATTGCACATTCTCCCGTCAAAGCGGAAAGTAATATTGAGAGCTGTAATCCAGTTAACATAATGTGCTTTGAGTTCCAACATCGCAGCCGATGGCCAGGCATAACTGCCCGGCTACATAAAACGGCCCCTCTATTCCATTAAAACGTCCTTTTCGCTTCTATCGAATAGGGAGGATGGACATCGGTTGAAGTTTTTTCCATTGCTTATAACCGAATGAGAGATTATATTTTTGTACTGTCAGTCTCTGTTACGGTCATGTTTACTTCCTTCTGCTTGAACTGGAGGTCCAGAGATTGCCAGTCGAACTTGTTCGGTTCGAGAACTATACTTTTTCCTGCATAATCACGGGCAAGAGATGAACTCGCTTTTCCCGGTACAAAAGGCAACTGATAAGAAGATTGTTTTTTCAACAAGCGTTTATAATCCTTTCCGGTATCAAGGTATCATCGCCGACAGCAGGCAACAGGCGATTCCACACCAAACGGCGCTGTGTAGCTCCATCTATCAAAGTACATTCAGTGATGACCACTACCATATCTTTGTCCGGTATGAGAAGCGCATATTGTCCCAGGGCACCGTCTATGCACAGCACCGGATATTCACAAAGCCACATCTGATACCCATAACCGTAGCCAAAACTACCAGTATCCGACTGTTTAGTCATCATCCTGTCCACCCACTCTGCCGGAAGCAACTGCTTGCCTTCCCATACTCCACGATTCAGTAACAGCTGTCCGAACTTAGCCAACGATTCACTTTGCAAATACACCCCCAACCTCCGGTATTGATTCCTTCAGGGCTTACTTCCCAGGATATATCGGTGATATGCATCGGTTTGAACAGTTTCAGCCGCAGGTAATCCAATACTTTCATTCCCGTCACTTTCTGCACAATAGCGGAAAGAATATACGAGCTCATGGAGTCATAATCGAAATGTTTGCGGGAACTTTTTTATCGTTTTTCCCAGATACCCTCTGATCCAGTCTGTACGACCATTACGCATATTCCAGTCAGGAGTGACGCCGGAAGTCATATTCAGCAGGTTGCGGACGGTCATATCGGCAAGATTTGCAGAAATAGTATCCGGAAGTTGGTCGGGGAAAAAAGAAGCCACCCGATCTGTCAGCCGCAAACGATTTTCAGAAATAGCAAGGCCTACAGCGGCACCAACGAAGGTCTTGGAGCAAGAATATACGGTATGCCGATATTCCGGGCGAAAGTTCAGGATAAATCTCCGCGATTACCTTTCCATGACGTAGTATCATCACACTATGTATGTCCGTTTTAGGCAAGCCCATCAGAGAGTCCATCAAAGCAATAAGTGCTCGGAAGGAACCCCTTCCACTTCTGGTATCGAACGTTCCAGTTCGCGAATCTGTGCACTGGTCGTTGCAGGTATCAACAGGCAGAGCACAAGGAGAAATAAAGTAATTCTGTTCTTCATATTCATGTTGCAGCAAGCAATTAGGTTTAACCGCGTGCAAAAGTAAGGTATTCACATAGGGCAGGCAAATCTTTAAGAGATAATTTACTCAAACGATAACACACATTCCCCTTTTCAGGCAATGACAAAAGAAATCGTTTTACCTGTGTAGTTATTACTTTGCCCGTCTATAATCGCCTTTGCCCGAATGACACCTTCCGGCATTTTCACATGAAATATTCCCGGTATAGTTGCCGTAAGTATAGCCTTCACAGCCTTTCCATCTTTCCACTCCAAATCAACGGAGATCCGCCACGGGCCTTCATTCCATGAAAGTTACCAGTATGCCAGCTTTTCGGCAAAGCAGGAAGCAGATGAATAAAACCCTCATGACTTTGCAACAACATCTCGCCAATTCCTGCGGTTCCCCCATAATTCCCATCAATCTGGAAAGGGGATGCGAACAGAACAAATTAGGAAACGTTCCGCTGCCATGACGCTTTGTCTGAGGATCAACAGCCGGATAAAGAAGGCTCTTGAACAGTGTCCAGGCACGATCCCCATCACCGAGGCGAGCCCAGAAATTCACCTTCCAGGCACGACTCCAACCGGTTCCTCCATCACCCCGACGGTTTTAGCGTCTCACGACAGGCATTGGCAAGTTCAGGAGTAGCATCAGGCGAAATCAGATTACCGGATGCAAACCATACAGATGGGAGACATGGCGGTGGTGTACATCTTGCTCTTTATAATCTTCCAACCATTCTTGCAGATATCCTCCTTTACTGATCTGCATAGGTGGGAACTTATCTAATGCCTCCCTCAACTTCGCGGCATAGTCAGCATCACATTCCAGTATGGAAGTTGCTTCAATTACATTGGTATATAGCTCAGTCAGTAATTGAACATCCATCGTAGGCCCCATGCATACACTGACGGGAGTCGGATCATTGCCGACAAAAAAGCATTTTCAGGAGAAGAAGTAGGGGCTGTTACAAGCCAACCATGTTTAGGTTCCCGCACCATTGTAGAGTAAAAAAAGAACTCAGAAGCACCTTTCAGCACAGGATAAATTCGTTTCAGAAACTCAATATCCTGAGTATATTGATAATGCTCCCAAAGATGAGCACAAAGCCAGGCACCACCGGTATTGGTAGCCCCCAGGAGGGATGTTCACCGGGAGCGGTATAGTTCCAGATATTCGTCATCATGTGAAGCACCCAACCTTGAGCATGAGTACCGTAAAAGTACGGGCAGTCTCTTTCTCCCGAGGGGATAAGACGTTCTATAAGCGCAGTCAAAGGCTGGTAAAGTTCCGAAAGACCGGCTTGTTCAAGCGGCCAGTGATTCATCTGGATATTAATATTGGTATGATAATCGCCATTCCAAGGCGTTTCTACTCCATTTGCCCACAATCCTTGCAGATTAGGAGGCAAGCTACCCGGACGGGTGCTGCTGATAAATAGATAACGACCATAATTGTAATAGAGAGCAGCCAAAGCTGGAGACTCACGCTCCGTGAAACGAGTAATGCGCTCGTTAGTGGGTATTACATCATCTTCCGTAAACGGAAGAGTTAGAGATACACGATCATAAAAGGTACGATGGGAGGCTATGTGGGACTCTTTAATTTGCACATGTTGAGTAGCGGCATTCAGCAAACTATCACAAACTTCTTTATAACGGTTTCCTGAAAAATCAGTACCGGAAGCAGCATAAGAAGTAGTGGCAGAAAGCACCAGCCATGCTTCCCTCCCCTGAGTCAGGGGTGATACCACGCTCGGCAGAAATATTCTGTTTACCACCTTTAGATATTAATCGCATGGCAACACGATACTTCATACCTTCCCGTCCGGGCTTTCCACTGTCTAAAGTACCTTCCAACAACAAAGTTCCTTCTTCCTTCCCAATGCCGGAAGCACAGAGACCACACCTTGTTTGGGACGGGAAAGTTGAGCGGAGAAGGACAGGGCACGGCGACGACTGGCAGTCAGGTGTATGATCATAACGTCCTTATCGCGTGAAGTGAAATATTCACGTTGATAGTCAATACCTTCTTTCGTGAATGAGGTATAAGCAACTGCATCACGCAGATCGAGCCAACGGCGGTAATCAGTAACGGAGCTGCATCATTTTCTGAAATAGTTTTTCTTCTATGCGGAAAACTGAAGTCGATATTGAGGTCGGCCAGCATCTGATAGTTACCATAAGTTCCACGGTTCAGGCTTCTTAGGCACAAAACTGCTATACATCAGTTCTTGAGCTTCTTTATTCTTTCCTTCAAATAAAAGTTGCTGAATAGCCGGGAGACTTCAGGGAAGCGTCCGGATTACCATAATCAGCTTCCATACCACTCCACAGGGAGATTTCATTCAGCACAATATGCTCACGATCAACGCCACCGTCAGGCATCATACCGAGACGACCATTACCCAAAGGGAAGTGTTTCTTCCCAAATGGTAGCAGGAGCGGTATAGTAAAGTTGGTGATTGTGTCTATCTTCAAAAGAACCAGCATTTACAAACTGAAGTGAAACTAAGATCGAGAAGAAAAAAGTAAGTGTTTTCATATATAAAAGCTATGCTAAAAAATGTTATTAGTTTAATAAAACGAGGACAGACCTGTCTGATTACAAACAGACATATCCCTAAAGATATCCTGTACAAAGATACAATAAAATCAAACAGGAGGAACTTTTTTATCAATTTCCTCCTGTTCAATTATTGCACCAAAATTATTTATTCGGATTATTCTACAGCAGACGTTACCGGTTGCAAAAGAAATGAAAATTCATAATCCTGATAAGGAAGGCGATAATCCTTTAACGGCAATGCCCCCAACTATTGACACCTCCCACACCCATCTGAACTTTGTCTATGCACAAGTTTATATAGTCAACGCAAAGGAAGAAATTCCGAATGTCTTTGTTCTTTTCTTTCTCCATCATCCAATACCTCTATGGAATAGTGCAGAGCTGACACTGAGCACGGAGCATCCGCAATAAGTTTCAAACCATTTCCTCCTTTATCCATCAGTTTCCACCAACGAATGTCAGTCCTCATTCCATTCTCCTGCGGCCGAATATAAGAATAAAATTGGTCGCTGACAGTTTGCCGATACTTGCCAAGCCAAGTCGAATTATTACGATCCGAATAATTCTCAATCGGGCCTCTGCCATAATAGCTGACCTGTTCCAATTCTTCACATATTTGCACTTGCATACCAAAACGGAATAAATCAGAAACTGTTGCCGATTGGTCAACTGTCATTTTTGAGTAATTTTAACAGTTCCACAATTATTGATAGTATAAGTCAGATACAACTTGGCCTTCACAGCCTCCATTGTATATTCCGATTTCACTATAACCAAATCATTTTCAACCTTTTGTTCCAATTCATTCAGATAGATCCCTGTATTTTTCCAAGCTGCATACTTTTTTTTTTTGTCCGGCTCCCAAATCATTATCAGTTGGAGCTCTCCAAAAATTGGGAGTTAATTTACTTCCTTCATTTAATAGCTGTCTCCCATTTATTTCATATTTGCATAAATACCCATCATGCTTGTCGAAATCCAGGCGAAAATGTTCACCTTCCACAATCAAATAGTTCACATCATTCTCGATTACCGTTGGAGCGCAAACCTTAATATTGGAATTAGGCATATTACTAATTGCCAAATCTGGCGTCTTATATGGTAAAATCGTAAGCTGTTTTTTAGCAACGACATGCCCTGCCGGAAGTAAACTTTCTGCCTTTTTAAGTTTAAACATAATATTCAGGAGCAGCTCTTTATCCTGGCAGATATCATCCATCGTATATCCTAATTGTACGGTAGCGGTTTGCTGAGGAGCAACATTTAGTTTCCCGACCATTCCCTTCCGAACAATCTCTCCATCGGCTTGAAGTTCCCATTCTAAATAATAGTCATCAAGATTTCGGAAGAAATTTTCATTATAGACATTAATTGCCCCATTCGGTAAATCCACAGGAGTTACCCAAATAGATTGATAAAAATAGCCCACTTCATACATATGGGGATTAGGCTGCGGTCAGGGGTTAATCAAACCATTATCCATAAAATTATTATCGGAGGCATCGTAAGGATTCCAATCACCACCATAAGCATAGAAAGAAACTCCTTCCTTATTTTTCCAACGCAATGATTGATCCACAAAATCCCATATAAAACCTCCCCCTGATATTTCGGATATTTGCGAATTAAATCCCAATATTCCTTAAACCCTCCTAGTGAATTTCCCATAGCATGAGTATATTCACATTGGATCAGAGGTTTGTCTATATCTCCTTCACAGTATTCCCTATTACCCTCATAGTCCTGATACATTGGACAAAAAATATCTGTAAACTCATTTATTTTAGCCTGTTCATACTGCACAGCCCGCGTTTTATCTTCATTCTTAATCCAGGTATAACAGGCCTCAAAATTTGCTCCAAAGCCCGCCTCATTCCCAAAGACCAAAAAAGATGATGGAAGGATGATTATAACTACGCTGTACATTACGTTGATTACGCTCCAGATGCGCCTTTGCAAACAATGGATTCCTAGCTAAAGTTTTTATGACCACCTATGCCGTGTGATTCAACATTTGCTTCAGCCACTACATAAAGACCATACCGGTCACATAAATCATACCACAAGTTATCATTCGGATAATGGCTGGTACGAACTGCATTGATATTGAAAGCCTTCATTATTTTAATATCCTGAATCATGCGTTGAGGAGATAGATAATAACCATTGTCCGGGTCCATCTCATGCCGATTAACTCCCTTAAACAAAACAGGCTGCCCGTTTACCAATATCTGTGCATTTTTTCAATTCTATTTTACGGAATCCTACATTTACCGGAATAACTTCCACAACATCGCCTTTATCCTTCAAAGTGGCAATTAAAGTATAGAGTATCGGATTTTCAGCTGACCACTTACCTGGATTAGCAACCTCCATCCTTGTCTGGATCTGACCAGTTCCTTTCACTGAGGTTGCTACAATTTCTTTACCTAACGGATCTAACAATTTCAAATCGACAGTACCGCCACCTTTTAAGGTTCATCGCTACATGCAATGTAGCATTTAAATATTGCGCATCCAAATCCGGTGTAACTCGGATATCTTGAATATATTTCTTATTACGAACGTATAAATAGCAATCACGTCCAACTCCTGCCAAACGCAGGAAATCCTGATCCTCCAGATAAGAACCATCACACCAACGGAACACCTGAAATGCAATCAGATTCTTTCCTGGCTTAAGATATCTACTCAAATTAAACTCAGCCTCCAGTTTGCTATCTTCACTGTAACCGACAAATTGCCCATTCACCCAAAGATACATATTGGAAGATACAGCACCGAAATGGGCAAAAATCTCTTTTCCTTTCCAGTCAGCCGAATAATGATCTCCTTACGGTAAGATCCTACCTGATTGTCAGCAACTGGTATAGCAGGCGGTTCACCCGCAAACTGGTTTCTCCAGGGATAACCGTAATTGACATAAACGGGATCTCCATATCCATTCAAGGCCCATAAGCCAGGTACTTGCATATTATCCCAACTCTTATCATCATAGCTTATCTTATAAAAAATTCATCGGACGTTTGTCAGCGTCTTTTTACCCAAAGAAATTTCCAGATTCCATTAAGAGACATAAAGTTCTGCGAGGCTTCCTTGCATCCTTTCAGCGCACTATGTTCATCTGATAAGCAAAATAGCTGGTATGCATAGGAGACCTGTTTACCTCATTTACAACCGATCCTTCCATTCATTAAAGGTCTGAGAGGACAGAGTTGTACATACTAGCAATAAATAACAAGTTAATATATTCTTCTTCATAAATACAATTAGTTATATGAATTTACTTCTGTGGAAACGCCCCATTTTGAAGGATGAGTTTCCCATCTTTAATATCAGTTTCCCTCCCGGACAATATATCGTCCTGCATCAGGTAGCATTTATCATAGGGGACTCCATTGAGAGTAGCACTTTGAATGTAAATGTTCTCAGCAGCATTGTCAACCGTTTCAATTATAAATCGCTCACCGGATGCAATCATTGGATCCAAGCGTATTTCTACCTTTTCAAATACAGGGCTGGTTATTTCATATCGCAGGTTTCCCGGGCATACTGGATGAATACCTGCGGCAGCCAGCACATACCAAGCTGACATTTGCCCGACATCTTCATTCCCCACAAGTCCTTTCACCGAATTATGATAGGCATTCCGACAAATATCCCGTGTCCATTTCTGAGTCAGCCAAGGAACATCCAAATAATTAAATAAGAAAGGTATATGATGAACCGGTTCATTGGCATGATTATAATAAGCATTCCAAAGATAATCTTTCGAGTTTTCTCAAACATATCCTGTAAATCGGCTAATGCCCGTTCTCGTCCACCTAATAGCCGGATCAATCCTGCCACATCATGAGGAACAAACCAGCCTTGCTGATAAAGATTACATTCCATACAACCATACCACTCCTCCAGACGTCCAGCTTCAGGTAATGGCATAAAATTGCCTTTATCATCACGAGGCGGAACCAGCCAAAATCAGAATCAAACACAGTAGCATAAGATCGAGCACGTACATCAAAAAGCCTCACTGTCCTCCATCTTTCCCAAAAGCTCAGCTAAACGTGCCATACACCAATCCGTATAAAAGCATATTCCAGCGTCATTGATACTCCTGTATTGCCCGGCGAATATCCTTGATCGTTATTTTTAAACATCCGCGCCGTATTCAAAGCATAATGGTAAGCTTTCTACATCATAATCCCGGATACCTTTTGTGTAAGCATCACATAAAATAGAAATAGCAGGATTGCCCAACATACAACCGAATAAGCATTCAATAATTCCCAGCGTTCCAGATATTCATTTCCACTCTGTTCTGCAATCTCGACCAAAGAATTTATCAAATCATTCACTACCGTAGGATTTATCAATGTTTGCAACGGCATTTGGCTACGGAATACATCCCAGCCACTAAAAATTGTACGCTTATCAAATTTTTTAGTTTGATGAATCTGATTATCGGCTCCCCAATACTCACCATTCACATCACTGCAAATGCGAGGATCGATCAGTGTGTGATACATTGCTGTATAAAAAAGATCTTTTCTCATCCTCCGTACCACCAGTCACTGTTATCTTTGATAATTCCTTGTCCCATAACCGAACACAAGTTTCATGTGTTTCGTCAAAATCCCATCCTTTAATCTCGGCATATAGATTCTCTTCCGCATTTTTCAGACTGGTAAACGAAATACCGCTTTTCATAAGTATCTGTTCATCCTTCCGAGTTACAAAATCTGCATAAAAGCCAATATGTTTACCTTCATAGGTAGTCACCGAAGGAATAAGGCTGGCTTGCCTTATCAAGTCCCGATAACTTTCACTCTCTATATTCTCACGTTTACGTTTCTGTCCGTCAGGAATATGGGCTGACCAGACACCGTGAGCTTCAAAAGGATGCGAGAACTCTGCACAGAAATAAACCATATAGTTGGCCTCACCTTCTCCATTTCCCCAACCACCACCTTCGGGAGTGCATTTCATCCATCCCCTAATCTTTTTTTATCATTCACCACTTCAATAAATTGCTGTACGGAAGTTCCACCTACCCGCCGTGCCAAATCAATCTGTATATGTGCCTCTTTACTCTCCGGGAAAGTAAAACGCAGCATTCCGCTATGCTGTAATGCCGTTGCTTCCGCACGAATTCCATAATCAGTCAGCAGTACAGAATAATACCCGGCAGAGGCTTGTTCACTTTGTTTATCATAACTGGGATCGATAGCCTTCCTCCGGATGCTCCAAAGTTCGGCAAAAGTTTTCAATTCCCCAATGGTAGGCATAACCAGAAAGTTACCTAAATCGCCATACCAACCAATTCCCGACATTTGTGTAAAAGCGAATCCTTCAATAGACGTATGTTCATTGCTGTAACCACTTCCATTATCCCTCCAGTAACAGTGTTTGGACTAACCTGTACCATTCCAAATGGTGCTGTCGCACCAGGAAAGGTTTTTCCAAGCCCATGATAACTTCCGGCAGCCTCCGTATTCGTAGTAGCTCCTATAAATGGATTTACATAAGACGAGAAGCTAGCCAAATCTATCTGCCCATCTTTTGCAGATGTACAAGAAATAAGAAATAATGCTGAATATAATATTGATAATCCTTTTTCATTCGAATCATATTTTTCTCAAATGTACCTGTACATACCTGAGATACCCTTTGCTCCATGCATTCCCCGTCCATTCTTCAACCCAAGATCCTCCTAAACGAAGAACGTACAGAGCAAGTACATCTCAAACAGGTTCTGAGTACAATTAAGTGATATAAAAATACCTTATAGTGCCCAGAGTCTGAACTCAGCCAAAGCAAAGCTACCGCTGGGTGATTCATCAACTGTCATTCTTATATGTTTAATCTTTTCACCTGTCACAAAGACAGGTGATGTATATGTCTGTCCCACATCATAAGGCAGTTCACTGCTCAGAACAGCAATCCTTCTAAACTCCACACCATCCGTACTTCCATAAAGTGAAACTCTATGAGGTACTACATGTGAACCAGCATTTCGAGTTACATATTCAAAACGGAAAGCAGAAACCTCACTTGAAGAGCGAACTGAAGCCAATGCGGCAAGGCTACACCCACCGAATAGTCACTATGGAAGTAAGTTCCCCGGATCACCGTCAATCAATTCAGCAACAGACCCTCACAAATACTATTAGGATGATAAGAAATCATATTCTCAACAAGATGTATAGATGTCAGGCTCTCCGCATCCGTACATAAGAAACTCCTAATAAACAAGTGTTTTTCGTCGGATCTACATCAATCGCTTCAAAAGAAGTACCTGCCAGCAGTAGAGGTAGCACATAATTACCGTAGCTCAACCCTTCCCTGACTCACCTCTATACTCAGTCTATTTTCTCCTTCAGGAGTCATTTTGACTATTCCATCCTCATTTATTATATACGAAGCAGGGGGAAGTAACATCAAATTACCTCCTTGCTCTTGGTTATAAGCTTCCAGAAGTGACTCATCCACTTCCGTATAACAGTCGAATGACCACTTATTCTCAATAGAGAGCCATAAGGGCAATGTCAAATCAATATGATCTCCACCTGTTTCAGGGAAAGCATTCATTACATAACCGGTTTTCTCAAAGCTGACTACGGAGTCACCACTTCCGCTTAATGAACATATATTTTTTTTTCAGTATTAATAGAATCAGACGAATTCGACAAAAACAAAAGGAACAATGTATTCATTTTTCCTGCTCTTCATCCTGCAATACACTGATTGCTTCTGTATAAAACGATAAGTCTACCTTTTTTGTACATCTCAGTAGCATTAAAAGTCAGCAGCCCGGTTTTTTATCGAGTAACAACCCGACGGCAACATTTTTTATAGCGTGTTCCCTGATTTTCATTATATTCAGCCAACATACTCTCATCCATTACCTTCATATCTACGGTAGTAGTCGCACTCATATCTGACCCAGCCTTAACAATAGAGACTGCATAATGAGTCTCTTCCTCCGTTTTATAGATTGAATGTTCTATTTCACCACTGTTCCGAAAATAGAGAATCGTACTATAATCATCCAAATATTCTTCTCTATTGTCTTCACAAAGAGATCTGCAAGACAGAGAATAAACAAAGAGCAATATATAATATACTTTTTTTTCATACCTAAATAATCGTTGTGCCCCCAATCGGTCAGGGACGTTTTTAATCTATTCATAACCTTTTTAACATTCAAAAATAGATATAGTCTATTACCAACCATAATTCTGAACCAGTAATTTATTCCGGTCTATCTCACGTTGGGCAAAAGGATACAGATAATGATTTCTATTGAATATGCGGTTTTCGAACACAACCCTCTTCCAGAATCCATCAGGAGTTTCTGTCGGACTCATGTTACCCAAAGGATAGGTTGTATCCATACCATACATTTTTCCTCCATCTGTCTTTTCGGCAATCTTCCATGTGCGCGTATCAAAATAACGGTGTCTTTCAAAAGCCAATTCCACACGGCGTTCTTTGCGACAAAACTCTATCAGGTCTTCTATAGATGCATCGGGATAAACCTCCAGAATAGGCAAAACTCCAGCACGGTTACGCAAATCATTCCACTTATCCATCGCCTCTTCATAATATCCGACAGGCAAGGTAACCCCTCTCTTTTTGCATTCCAATACAGATTCTATAAAATTCAGATAAATTTCACCTAAACGGAATACCGGAAAAGTGATATTGCCCCAGTTATTGCCGGCTGAATTCTGATAGTGATCATAAAAACGATTACATAAATATCCGCTCTTCGGATAATCAGGCGACTTGTTTCCATTACCACCTTTAGCAAAAGAAATGGGCGTTCTGGCTTCACCATGCAACCAATTATTACCACTAAAAAACACAGTAATGTAAAAACGCGGTTCTCTATCCTTATACATATTGGGAGCCTTGATCCAGTAGTTATCTGAGGTAGACCAGCCTTTTGCGGATATTCCCAATCAGTCTTCACAATTTCATTTTCAACACTGTAACCAGCGTCAGTATCCACAATTGGCTTGCCAGACGCATTATATCCCAGTATCGGATAACGCCCATTGTTCATAGCATAAGCATCTACTTGTTGCTGAGTAGGTCCGATACCACCGTATGCCGTACCAGCAATACCCGGTCGGTACAGTCGTTACTCCCCAACCGAAACGGCTAAAGTAGCCATCCGTCCAGATTAATTCGCTATTCCATGTTTTATAACCTATCCCGTAATAGTCTTCATAAGGATTTCCATTTCCGGCACGATATAGCTTGTAACTACCGTCATCAAAAAACTTTATGTGCTGCCTGAGCAGCTATAAGCCATTTATTTGCATCATAAGTCTGCGGAAATAATGCTTTCCCGACTGCTCAGGAAATTCTTCACAAACCGATTGACTATATTTCTGTAAAGAGTATTTCCATTAAATAAATCACGGGCGGAATAAAGCGTGAGACGAGAAATTACAGCATAACATGTACCCTGGGTAGCAAATCCCCATTCACTGTTACTCAGTTCCGTCTGTTTCTGCATTGCCGGATCTTCAGCACAAGCGGTCATCTCACTGACGACATAATCTACACATTGTTCCCAAGTGGCTCGCGGACGATACAACTCTTCAGTAGTCGCCATAAAATCCAAAAAGCTCGTCACCCAGCAGGAATACCGGACCGAAATCTCTCATCATCACAAAATAATAATATGCTCTGGCAAAACGGGCCTGAATCTTCCATTTAGCCAGCTCGTGCTTATCCAGCAGAGGATCTGAACACCTATCAGCATTTTTGCAAAAAGATATTACACTCACGTATACCTTTATAATAATAATCCATTTTATAATACGGAATACTTGAAGGATTCCACGAACCAAAAATTCATAGCACGAAAATTACGTTCAAATGCAATAGAACCTTCATCAGATGCTCCAATATACGGATCATCATTACCAATTTCGCGTGCATTCTCTTTAGGAAGGAAAGACATTGCGTTCAACCAATACTGCTTAGTCGTATTCCTCGATTCCCATATTTTTTCAAATGTCAATTTTTCATCTTCTTGCCTATCCAGAAAATCCTCACATGCGACCAAAAGAAATCCCGACAATACAACAAGAGACAAACTATAAATGTATTTCAATAAACTCATCATAGTACAAATTATAAGTTGATATTAAATCCTAAGGTAACTACTCTATTCAATGGATAACCAGAACCGTCGGAACTTCCTTTCTCCGGATCCCACAGTTTGAAATTACTGAATGTCAGAAGATTGTTTGCCGCCACATAAAAAGCGCAAAGACCTAATAAAATTCTTTCCCAACAGTTTTTTGGGTAAGTATAACCAATCTCAAAAATTCTTCAAACGCAGGAAACTACCATCCCTTAACCACCAGTCAGAAGTTTGATTATTATTGGAAGAACCAGCCTGATTTGACAAACTCAGTCGAGGATAAATAGCACGGTCATTCTGCTCTGGAGTATTTGTAGACATCCATACATTACCGTATATATCCTCATTAACCGCAGAGCGTTCCATACTACCACTGCTAAAAGGACTGCGTAGAGAAGCACCCGCCAAAAAGAAACTGGTATGGGCCACTCCCTGGAAAAAAGACATTGAAATCCCAATTCTTCCACTGGGCCGTTGCTCCGAAACCATATACTATTTCCGGCATGTTAGTATATCCCAATGCTACCTCATCTTGAGAATCAATGACGCCATCTCCATTAATATCCTGATATCTGATATCGCCCACACGATACTCACCGTAAGTTTGTTTCGGGCTATTATCTATTTCCTCCTGGCTTGCAAACAGCCCTAATGCCTTCAGACCAAAAAGGTTGTACGGAACCATACGATCCGAATGGTTTTCCTATTCGGTTCTGATATTTATATTCCCAGTCCGGATCATCATTATTAATCATTTTATTGCGATTATAAGTAAAATTACCACGCGCTGTAACAAAGACATTACTAATCTTCTGTGAATATTCAAGATTAGCATCAATGCCCTGATTCAATGTTTCACCGACATTTATATAAGGGATCGTAGAGACACCTACAATAATCGGAAGCCGGAACGCTGCAAAAAGATTCCGCTTCGTTTTTCACGGAAGTAGTCAGCCTGCAACTTAACCTTCTCAAACAGAGAAAGTTCAAATCCCACATTGAGCTTCAGCGCTTCTTCCCAAGAAGCAGACAGATTCTCTACCTCACCAACTACAATACCCTGTCCTCCCTGATTGCCACTTTCACCATAATTCCAGCTGCCACCATTGACAATAGTCGATTCGTATACCCAACGGCGCTGCCCGCCGATATCATCATTTCCACTAATCCGTAGGAAGCTTTCAGTTTAGAACATCCACCACCTTCGTAACCGGCTCAAACCATTTTTCATTAGAAACCAGCCAACCTATAGCACCAGCCGGGAAGAAGCCAAAACGATGACCACGAGCAAAATTTTTCCGAACCGTTATATCCCACATTAAACTCTGCAAAGTAAGTATCTCTGAAAGCATAGGTAAGACGGCCTGCCAAACCTTGATTTTTGTAGGGTAAAAAAGCATCATCTCCACTTTCTGCCTGAGTATTCGTACGTATCTTCTGATTATATAAGAACAAAGCTCCCACACACGGTGTTGGTCTGCAAAAAATCCGATTATAAGTCAACGAACCTTCCAGATAGGTAGTCATCGTACCGCTACGCCCCACTGTGTACCCTAATTTTTTCGTCTCCTGTATGTACAGGGTCCCATATCCGTCACCATTATTATCATCATAAATCAGACTGCCATCTTCTGCCCTTCCATGTGCATGGTAAGTAGTTGAGTCTTATAGCGACGCTGAGAGAAGTAGTATTCCAAGCATCCCATGAGAACTTTACATTAGCAGTCAAACCTTCCAACGGTTCCCAGATTTTCCCCATATCCTGTGTCAAACCTATCAAAGACTGAGCCGAATTCCAGAATTGTTCCCTGATAACCAGAATGTACAAGAAGATTCCATGGATTTTGGCCAGCATCAGTTGATGGACCAGATAAAAGTACCATCCGAATATTGAACAGGAAAAAGCATTCGGCGAAGTAGAAAAGAGTGTAACTCCAAATATCATCATCATTACTGCCATATCCCGGTCAAACGATTTTTCATAAATATTCGCTAAATTGACATTCAGTAAGGTACTGGAAGTAACATTGATGTCTACATTAGCACGGAAATTAAATTTATTATAACGCAATGAAGAGTTATAACCATAAATATTGCCAGCATTCTTATAAATAGAATTCTCATGATAATAGGAACCAGCAACATAGTATTTAACCACATCTCCACCGCCCGTAACGCTTAAATTGACACGTTGATTCGCAGCTATATTATCAAACAGTGCTTTTGTCCAGTTCACATTCGAATATAAATCAGAATCGTTTCCGTCACGATATTTTTTGTATTTCTTCCGGTGAATAATAACTATATCCCAAGCTTCATTATATAATTCAGCCCACTCTGCAGAACCCAGCATAGAAGGGGCGTCTTGTAGGGGATTGGTAAAACCAAATTCTGCACGTGCATTGATTCTGGGTTTTCCTTCCTGACCTTTCTTTGTGGTTATCAGAATAACGCCATTAGCACCGCGTACACCATAAACAGCTGATGCTGCAGCATCTTTCAGAATAGAAAAAGAAGCGATGTCTTCCGTATCTACCAAATCAAGTTCACGTTCAATACCATCAACTAGGACCAATGGGGTAGATGTTCCTTTGAAAGAAGAAACGCCACGAATATAAAACTCTGCCGCACTATTTTTTCCCAGGTTCTCCTGAACGAGACATGGAAACGACACCGGCCAGTTGTCCTGCCAGAGAAGTTGAAAGTGAAGCACCAGGCACTTTCAATGCAGATACGTCCACTGTAGAAATGGCTCCAACCACACTTTCCTTTTTCTGACGACCATAACCCACTACCACCACATCAGCGAGTTCATTTACCTTTTGTTCCAGACGGACAATCACATTTTGCTGATTACCTACTGTAATAATCTGATCGCCTAAGCCGAGAAAAAGAAATTTTCAGTTTATCAGAAGACTTCACTTCTATCTCAAAAGTACCGTCCAAATCGGTAGTTACACCACGCGTACTACCCACCACAAAGTATTGTGGCACCTGGCAACGGCTCTCCCAGATCATCCATTACTTTTCCCGAAACATCTTTTTACCATCTTGTGTTACTCCGGTTCTGAGGCCATTTTTTTTATCATCCTTGGATATAAATATCTGCCGATCCTTTACAACAAAGGAGTTATCTGTTCCAGCAAATATCTGTTTCAAGACTTCTTCCACCGTTTTGTTCTGTACATTAATTTTCACCTTACGGTTAACATCCAGAACATTATCATAATAAAAGAATACATATTCACTTTGTTTTTTCGATTTCAGCAAAGATTTCTTTTAACCGTACCATTGTTCACATTCAATGACAAGACTGTTGACTGCGAATATACCTGACTGGCAAATCCATATTGATTCGGTCAGAAGTAAAAAGTATAGTCAATTTAATCTTCTCACATTTATCTTTCCGCAAAACACATTTCTTTTTTCATGTTTTCACTCTTGGATTTAAAGAATAATTATTGTATAAGATTTAAAATTGAAAATGAGATAGAAGCAGTTTTACCGCTATGATTATTTAGGTGTTTTTCAGTTTTTCTGTTTCATAAGCATTCTATTCTTTGAGGTTATTTATCAATTTCTTTTCACTGTATACTTTTCATCCGATCTTATATAATCTACAGGAACGGTATGCGTTAATCCTTCCAGCAGACTGTCCAAATCCTCCTGCAAATTCAATTTACCCGAGCACTTAAACATCGCAACATCCGAATCATAACTTATTTCTTTCCCCAATAGCGAGAAATACGGCTAAGGATAGAAGATAATGGTTCGCTGTGATAGATATAAATACCATCTTTCCATGATATATAGTCTGCAACCACTACTTCTTTTTACAAGCCCACCACGTTGTTCACTATAAGAAAACATCTCGTTGGGTACCAGTTTGACCTGCCCATCTTTGGCATTGACACGTACAGAACCCGATGCTAAAACAACTGCACTCTGCACATCATTTTTTGTATGCCATAACATTGAATGAAGTTCCCAACACCTGTACATCCAGCATGTTTGTTTTCACTACAAAAGGACGCTCTTCATCACGAGCCACCTCCATATATACCTCTCCGTCTACATAGATTTCTCTCTTATTCTTCTTGAATTTATTGGGGTAAATCACACGGCTACCCGCATTAATCCACATTTTTGTCCCATCTTCCAAGGCTAGAGTAGAACGTTTTCCATTAGGTACAATCAGTTGGTTGAAACTATGCTCTTCATCAGTGACCGACTCCTGAAGTTGTTCGGAATTGACTGTCACATTACCTTTGGAATCATGTTGAATTTTTGAGTCTTGCCCTTTGATCGCTATGGATTTTCCTGGTAATATAAGTTGTATCTCCTCTCCCCTGTGTCGATACTTCTATCTGCGAAAGCAACTGCAATGATTCATCAATCGTATCATGATTATATATATCAGAGACATTCAATAAAAAGACAATCAGCAAAGATGCTGCTGCAGAAAGAAATACGCTCATACGTATACGGCGCACTTTTCTAATGTGCCGGTTAGCATGCGTAATCCTGTTCCAAAGTTCCTCTTTTCCTGAAGAAGATATCTTCTCTGTCTTCATGCCAAAGGCCTCCAATACCAAACAGGCATGTTCATATTCTGCACGGACCAGCTTGCCTGAATGTAACAGCTCATACCAAAAAGCATCAGACTCCGTGTCCTTTCTTTATGTGATTGGATGAAATAATTGTCATCCAGCAACTCTTTTTGCAGAAAAGCCTGCATAATTTTTCATCTCAGTATTCATACTTCCATCTTCATTTCAATAGGTAAACACACATTTTTACGAACATACTCACTTTTTATAGAATAAAATAAAAAAAATGTTTTACCCTGGATTAAGTTTTGGCTGACCAACTTAATCCAAAGTAAAACATAAAATATCAAAAAAAGCAGTTTAAAGTTTGGTGAAGAATAACAAGAAAAGGAAGAAGTCTTCCGGAGAAAATGCTTCACGCAGTTTTTTAAAAGCACGCTGCACTATATTCTGGGCTGATTGAGCCTTCATTTCCATCAGAAGCCCAATCTCTTCATAACTCAGCCCCTCTTCAAAACGATAATAAATGATTTCTTTCTGATGTGGGTTCAACGTTTTCAGCATCTCAAGTATCCGCTCATTTTTAGATGCATCCTGCTCTCTCTCTATCATCCTGTCCTCAACCGTATACTCTATAGAAAAAACAGGGGCAGCGTCTTCCAATGAAATAGATTCGACTTCTTTTTCTGAGACTATTGAACAACTGGCGCTTTAAAGCTACGAATAGATATAGTTTTATATTATCTGTTTCTTTAAGGCTCTTACGGTTCTGATAGATTTTAATAAACAAGTCTTGAATACAGTCCTCTACCAGACATTTATCACTTATAAAACAGGAAGCATATGCATAAAGCGAGTCCACATACTGCCTGTAGATGCAGGCATATGCTTCTTCATCTCCTTCAATAAAGCGTCTCCATAATAGCAAATCAGTTGCCGGCATATCATAATGAAGTTAAAGATTCTTTTTTATAATGGTTTTCAATACAATGGTCTCGTTTACAGAGGTAGAGAATGTGAGTTCTTCACCCAGCAGTTGCTCGCCCATTTTGCCATTACGAACCAGCAAGACCTTTCTTTCCTTTCCATGGGTTGACAACCGTACAAGGACGTCCTTTTCTCACTAAACACTGAAACGTCGCAAACTGTTCCGGTTTTGAAACTTGCTGAAACTAAAAAAAGCCCCCCAGGTTCTTACCTTTTAAAAGAAACATCCACTGTTTCAGGCCATACAGCAAACAGTCGTATTTTTATGTTTCACACTCATACAGACCATTTCATTCAGCGTATTGACCACCGTACAGCTATTTTCTATACCATGGGGATTATCCAACTGGAAACCATTAGGATATGGATGAAGAGCATACTTATGCAATTCTTCAAATATCTTCTGGGATTATACCCCACCCTTACAGCAGCCGGATAAAACTACTGGTAGCATTGTGATGCTGGCATTGTTGAATAGCATCAACTGTATTCAATCCTGCCGCAAGCAAAATAGAATCACTATTCAGCGTTACTCCATTCGCAGGATATATCATTGAAAAGCTCACTCCGAATACCTGCCTCCCTTTCTCATCCTCTTCAGCACCACGAAGAAAATGTTTTCCACGTCGCTCCCAGGTAGGTAATCCTCTTAAATGATCTATAATATCCTGCCACTTGGTTTGTCTTTCTTTATCTTTTTTGAGTGCCTTACTAAAGGTCAATAGCCAATTCAATGCATTCTTTTAACAGGCTATGGACATACCTGGGTTTTTGCAGAATCCAGACTTTTCATTCTCTGCGTCTTCGTATATCTGATACTGCCCATCCTCAAACTTCAGGAAATCCTCCCAAAAATCAGCAATAGCCAATACATATGGATAGATTCTTTTCCATAATTCAAATCATAGGTATGCCGCCAATGCTGAGCCATATTAACTGTACCGAAAAGAGCATGAGACCGTTGCTTATAGAACAAAACCACCTGACTCCACATCTCCTGCTTCAGTATAGCCATTGTCCGTCAATACAGGAAAATCTCTAGTCACCTCAACTCCTAGTGGTCCTATACCTACCGGATAAAGGATTCCGCGCGTCCGAGTCACTTGTTCCGCATACCAGCGTCCTCTCTGCATAAAATCAAGCAGAGGTGTTTCCTGACCGGTAGCCTGCTCTATACGATTAGCACTATACAGACCATAAAACGGAGCATAGAAATTATAATTCAGATGATAATCACCATTCCAAGTCGGCTTATCAGTTGTTACCCAACCGAACAAGGCGGTGGAAACCTTTTGTCACGACTACAAGCACCCATTGTATACAATCCTTGATAGTAAGCTTTCATGAGTACTTTATCATCTATAGTAAAATGAGGATTTGTCCCAATAAGAATTCCACCACGCATTATGTTCTTCCCATAAATGTTCCACCCTCATTGAGTTCATACCACGCACCTGCTTCAACACGTGTTTCAAAGTTTTTCTTTTGAACTTACTTTCAAGAGCAATAAAAAGGTGGATGGGCCTACCAGGATAGAGAATAAGACTCTTGCAATTACGGTAGTTGTTTGCAGAGCAAATGCAATCGTAGTGGGAATATCTGTTTCTTCAATAAAGGCGCGTGTGTCAGATAAACAGTCCCATCGGACTCTCCTTTTTCCACTAAAGCCATTTCCATTATGGGGTACATTCAAATCCAAAGATACTTCTATCGTATCTTCAAGAGCACTCAAAGTAATAATCGCCAGATTCTCTGTTGCCGAAACCCAAGAGTACGATTTCACTTCACCTACATTCTGTTGCAAAATACATGTTGTACCACCATTTGCCAACGATTGCTCTGCTGTGAATCCTGCATCTCCATAGTTTTTGACCTTTATGTCTACATATCCACATACTCTTGGCCCAGACAGATGCTCTGCTTTAGACTGTAAACGCCAGAAATCATTCTTTTGTCAGATAATAGCGCAAGATTCTCTCTCAAATCCGACACACATACCAATATCTCCATTTCCCTGCAACGGTGCGTCTGTCGATGATTCATTGGGAATATGGAGTGGTGCTCTTCCCACACATTCATGTAGCCTATCGGTTGCCCAAACCCTTCATAGACACAAAGTAGCATCCCGATTATCAAAAGAAAGTTTTTCATTTATCAGAACTATAGGTTATAAGACATAAGGTAATTCACTAATAATCAGACTATATAAAAGAATAAAACATATCACCAGACCTTCCTTTATATATGATACACCGGCAAATATACAATAAAAAAAGGAGAAATCTATATAAGCTTAAAAATAAATGAAAATACGAAGAAAGCCTTTCAAAAACTCCTCTACCAGCAAGAATATTTTTGTCTATATAACCCTGATATTAGTATATATCAAAGCCTCGGCTTAAGAAAGTCGAGGCTTATGACTATATATTAAGAAAGCAGCAATTATCCCAAAGGATTCTCATCCAGGCCACCCTCTCCGAGCCACGACCGCCTTGGTCAGGTGTAACAACTGTGTTTCCAACCACAGTACCCTTTACCTAATGTCAACCTCTCAACAGTAGCCTTACCCAGCATACTTTTAAAAATAGCTTCCCGGACAAAAAGATTTTTTCGACGATACACCGTATTAGCATCTACATCTTCCACTCCCGCCTGGCTTTTTGCATTCAACCCGGGACGGAAGCATCCAAAGTCTCCCAATTGTACGGAATAACCTTTATCCAAATCCATCTTCAAGGTATCAATCAGCCCGTCAATAACCATCTTCACCACACCACGTGGCGCCATGCTTACTTTCTGCACTTCTTCGCAAAGTGTCTTAAATTCTACCATACCCAGCACCTTTGACTGTGCCACGAATTTCTCAGTTTTACTTTTGTCAAAGCCAAATACTACTTTCTTTACTTCATATACTTAATTGCCATAATCTTCTTGTTTTTAATGATTAGAATACTATTACTATATTTATCTTATCTCAGTTGGAAACAAGAAGTTTTTTTTCACCACTAGGCCTCAACAGTCAAACTTCTGTTTTCAGATTCGATGTTGCAAAAGTTAGGGTGAGAAGTATGAGAAAGCAAGAAAATGGCATCTACAGCAAAATCACTTAAAAGTACTAATAAGCAACAGATTAAAAGAACAACGATCTCTACAAGTGAAAGATTACAGAAAATAGCAAAAAGGGAGATCAAGTAGCAATCACTACAAGTAAAGGACGTAAGAGACTGATAATGAGAAGTAGGATTTTAGGGATATCTCTACAGGTAAGGGATATGACCTATTACATATCGTTTTTTGATCATACAAGCATTTTTCAATTTTTCCGGTATCGCCAAAACTAAAAAACAACATTACCCGAAACATCTTCGGTTATAAAAAACAGGAAATTCTATCAACAGACTTCTCTATCTTTACCACCACTGGGGCGTATGCTCCCATATGTAAAAGGCCGTTCTTCCTTACCAGCCGTTAAGTCCCCTGACCAAAGTCAGGCTATTTGCAGGTATCTCATAAACCAAAGAATCACATCGGGCGATGTGCATTCCCAAAGAGATCCATTGATTATCGTAATACAACATTTCATACTTATGGCCAGGCTCTATAAAGTTGGCATCATTTTAGGAAGGAAACGAACCCGCTTTATAAGCGAAGGTTTGTTTCCCAAATCCAGCCCATACCAATAATCCTCACCATAAGAGGTAACAAAAAGTCAGATAGTTCCTGTCAACTCCCCTTGCCAATACTTTCTCATCATATGTAGAACCTATTGGTCTTCCCTTTCATCCTCTCTTTCCATAGACTTCAAACTCCGCCAAAGCCAGCCCATCGGTTCGTATTCCTATATCGCACATAGCGGTAAGCTTTAGCAGGTTTTACCTTATGACAAGAAAAGAGGAACGGTGTTTCCTTTATTTCCAACAAAGTCTCAGAATTCTCAAAATCAGATGAATTCGAGGCCTCTATGATGCAACCTTCATCTTTGCACCAGGTTTCCGTCTGATGAATAAACAAAGGGTACTTTCGATATGCAACAACTGTTTCCTTTCGTCGTTTATCTCCTCTCAAATATTCCAATCGACCATTTGAATGAAATAGAGCGGGAGCCGACCCAACCAAGTTTCCTTCATCATCCCTGTACGTAAACAGATAGAGTTGGTCATACCCGATAGATTCTACTTCTATCCGATGGTTATGAACAGGAACACTCTTTTATTACTTCCCAATCTTTACCAGTCAAAAGATGGATATATCACACAAACCGTTTTTCACTGGAGCATTCTTCATTTTTTAATGGCCTGCTAATTCCATATTGAGAAGTCACTTCATGATGATGTTCTCCATTCTGTTTGTCAAAAGTATATCTGAACACCTGCGCTACTCGCTTTATGGAATCTAACGGATAAGGATACGTCTCTTCCGGGAAGAAAATCCGCCAAAAAACAGAACCGTCAATCCGATTGTGAAACAGAGGTAAAGAGTCTCCTTTATGCAAAGTAAAAGTGGAATCCGATGAGTGAGCAGTGTTACCCACGAATGCCCACGTGTGCTATAATTGGACCAATAGTTCACAAAGTCATAGCAAGCAGGAATACCCCAATGCACGCAACACATAAATCGTATACAGACAACGAAGCGAACAGTTTCCCGGTCTTATCTTGCCGATGCTTAAAGCATCCATCTGTCTGGGATAATCGGGCTGTGTATTTCTGAAATGATGAATAATGTGCTGATTTATGATTGCAAACGCCTTTTTTTACGTTTTTTTCTCCTCGAATCAGAGGATAATACCTGCCAGACAAAGTATCCTCCAACCGATAGCTGATAATCTCTCCGTATTAATACGATATGGAAGGATATATTGACAATAGGTATCAAAAGAAACTTGTCCATGCCAAGGTGCTTTTTTCCAAGCATCATAGGAACGATCTATATTGTCTATCAAATAGTTTGCATCTAAAGATTTCAAGTCTCTGTCAATTGTCATTTCCGCAAAGGGTAATCGGAACAACAAAGATTCCATATTCTATAGATTTCTTCTTTCTGAGTATTTTCTCCACATTGCTTCAATAGCCCAGCATAAGCATCCAAAAGATTATCATTAGAAGAACTATGCCCAATCATATTTATAATCAGATAGATTGCCGCCTTCTTCTTTTTCCACATTGATATCATGCTTGTCATAATGATGTATTACAACTTCCAAAGCATTTCTATTGTTGCCTGAGTGATTCAGAGCTTTTTTTCTAATTGATAATTCTGGATAAAGCTACCAACCTCATTCCTTGCATTAAGAATAAATGAATTTATGACCTTTACCGGTTGTAACAACAAGGCATTTCCCGTTCGGACAGCTTTGACGGTATCCCCATTTTCCAAATAAAATTTCCACAAATTATAGGTAGGCATTAATCTGTTAGGTACCATTTGAGATGCAAGAATAAATGTTTCCTCCGCTTTATTCCTGTTTCCTATTCGCTGATAATATTTACCCAACAGAACATAAGTATCAGAAGAAGGGATAATTCCCTCAACCAGTTCTTTCTGCGATACATCCGTTGATTCTTTCACCATTTTACGAAGAAAAGTCAAATGACAGGTCATATTACCTCTCAGCTGAGGATAACAGGCCAAGGTACTTTGCAACTGCACCGTATCTCCCCTTTCGACAAAAGCCGACCAATTTTCAGAAATCTGTTGATAAGTCCTCACTTGTCCGCACGAATAAACGCAAGCCAATAAACAACACACCACTCCTGCCAATCTTCCCGTCTTAAAAGGAAAACGTAACAATACAGGAAAATCCAAACAGCCTAATAGCATAAAAAGGGAGCAATAGCAGAGGAAAAACAGAAACCGGATAGGAAAACAAGGAAAATATACCCCACACACAAGCAATCCTCCCTTCACCTTTCTATCCTTGCCGTATTTCCATATCATCACAGCTATAAATAGCAAGAACATGCACCCCACCACACCGGTTTCTACTGCTAAATGCAACAATTCATTGAAAGCACAAGCTACATTATCAGCCACAAGCCTCTCGTGCTCCGTTCCGTTTTCATCGAAATATGCAGCTTGATAAAGCATGTATTTATGAGGAAAAGCTCCTACCCATGGCCAAGCAAAGGTTTGTCTGCAATCATTTTCACTGCTACTTTGCCTATCAGCAAACGTGCATCAGCTGATAGGGGACGATAAAAATAGAGACCCGGTTCCCAATAATAAGAAAAGCAGCCCGATAGAAAGATATTTCGTCCTAAATTGTTGCAAATAGGGGACAGTTGTTAAAGAAGCTACGAGAAACCCCAGCCAAGCAGCACGAGAATCAGACAAGAATAATCCGAAGAATAATAGAACTACAATCGGAGCATGAACAATCCACTTTTTTCCTCCCTTCTAAGGGTGATTCCTTGAACAAGTGTAACGACAATATCAAACAAACAGCCAAATAGCCACCTGTCGGTCCCGAATTGCCCAAATGTCCCGTTACAGCAAAATAAGTATGCGTACCTTCTATACAACCCACATGTTGCAGTATGACCGTTATTGCTTCTACCAATCCCATACAGACCAGAAGAGACAACATAAAAGCCTTCCGATGCAGGCCTCGAACCAGTACATACAAACATGATTGCCGTCCCCATTTACAAATATCCGCAGACGAAAAATAAGAGACGTCGTGTATACATAAACGAGTAAGTGCATAGATTACAAATCCTATAAGTCCGACATCCAGTATAGTAATCTTACACTTTTCGCTTTTCCTTGAAAAAACGAATAGAATAGAGTCAAAAAAGAAACAGCCAAAAAAGAAAACGCATAGTTTACTTCTTCCGCATAAGGTTCTGATAGGGTATTGTACAATAAAGACCCTATCAGAAAAAAGAAAACGCCAAAAAGAAATAAAGCAATTAGGGCATTGAACTATCTTTAAAACACAACAACTAAATCATCGGACTGGTTTTTGTTCATTTCGTAAGTTTTGTACCCCATCCCATTTCCTAAGTAAATTAGATAAGCAAAGCCCCCTTTGTCTGAAATATACACTTCGGCAGCAAAGCCCCACTCCATAGACTCTTTTGTTTCATCATATGGAAAGGTTACAATATAAACCAGAAATCCTAAATCAATTCCCTCATTACTTGTGTCTTTTTCCTTCTTCACCCCTCCCTTTTCTTACAAATGACCTGATTTTAGAGTGCCATATTCTCGATAGAAATCTTTCCATCGAGGATTCTTATAAACATACTTCGCCACTTCTATCAATTTGGCATTTCGCTCACTTTCCGGCAAAGAAGAGAAAGTTTGAGCACAAATATTTCCACTTATTCCTATCAGAAACAAGAAAAAAAGAGTTACAATCATTTTATGTGCTGACATAATATTACTTTTTTAGGTTTGACTATATATAGTTTTGTTTTATCATTAGGATTATGGCCTCCCACTATTATATAACCACCAGAATCAAAATCATACGTTCCAACATAATCGATAACTATGCCACCGATCCCCCTTTGAATCACACCATTTCTGATCTCCTTTGAAGGGCCAACCGGTCGCTGGCAATCTTCTTCATTACTTAGAGGGGTATGACCATGAACAAACGTAACAGGTATTGCGTTTCTATCTACGCCATTACTATTTGGCGATGCATTGCCAGGTTGCACAGAAGCATTTGTACCAATATTACCTGTTACATAATCACCATATTTCAAAAATACCGTTTATATTTTCCCGTTGCCGGATTATAATAGATATAGCAGCCCACTTCTCTTCTTCCTTTTTTCTACACTTAGGGAACTTAAAACAGCGCCCCCATACATCTTGGGTCATTTTCACAACATCCGGATTAGCAGCTTTGACATCAATGTCCCTGATAGCGAGGTATTGTATCACGATTACCACCACCTGATCCAGAATCTTCCTTATTATCGTCGTCTTCGTTTTCCGACCTCACCATCGTCTTCATCAGGAACAAGATCACATACTGATTCCACTTCGTAATCCACATAGTCCACTACGTAACTTTGCGACATCAACTCACCTCCACATAGACCTCTGTATAAGTATAATGCGTCACCTCATACATGCTCGATGCACTCTATATGCGATCTCGAAACCACAGCAGGACGAATGGATGCCTGCGGAACAATGTCGAAGAAGATATCACATTCTTCTTCACACCATCCACATAATTGTTACCGGTCAAGAATTCACCATTCGTAGTATAATATCGTATACAGCCTGTAAAATCGCCCAGATTGCCCACACTAATATTCAGACTCTTCCGGGGACTTCTTCCTCGCAAGCAGGTAGGCATCATCCAGCGTTATACGTACTATTGTATAGACATAACTGCCATCATCCTGCCTATCGGCAATCAACCTGTAAATTGTATTGGGATATTGCTTTTTTATTTGTATCATTCTCCGCCAAAGGGTCATAGGAATGAACAATCGTTATACTTGTGCTGATTGGCACCTCAATAACCTCTTTCTTCTCAAAGGTCACCTTCTTGCCTTTTTCCCATAAGAGAGTCATCAAAGCCTCCTCGTCAATCGAACGAGTAACATTAGGAGGAGACTGGTGGAGTTCTGTCACATGAGCATTAAAATACTCCATAGCTTCTTTCACCGATAAGACTGTTCGGCGGACAAAGCTTCATCTTTCATTTGTCAAGCGCCATCCAAACACCCCATTAACAAAAAGCAAAAGTGACGCAAAGATAAGACTGTCGCGCAGAATGTGTTTTCTTCATAATATTTCAATTTAACGAATAGTAAGCAATTCAAGGTGCTATCAACTAAAATACTAAAATTTAGTATTCAGCAATAGTCATACAGAACTTTCTTACAAAGTTCGAAAAAAAAAATGAATATATGCAGGATTTTTCAAAAAAAAAATCCAACAAGAGGGAAATTCGTTTCTCGCGTAGATGCTATTTCCTACAATTTCAGGAATTCTTTCTCAGATACACCACATTTCTCCCCGCCCCATGTTTCATCAGCAATCCGTCTTCAATAAACAAGTTCAAGTCCGTAACCGCCTGCTTCACACTGCGCCCCGTCAGGCGGGCATACTGTGCACGGTTGATACAGGGATACTGTTGCAAATACTCTTCGAGCAAACGGAAACGCTGTTCCACAGAAAGAAGTGGTACGGAAGATTCGGATTTGGACGCTGACTGCGGATGGCGCTCCAACTGCATCTTCTTATCCAGTTCCTTATAGAACTCCCTTACTTACACGGAAATTCAAGCCTCGGAGCCTCACCGAAGCTGCACGAAGTTCTTTTTTCTCCATTACTTCACGCTGGCAACTCAGTGAAGGCGTAAAATATCCGAGTTCACCCAACTCCACTGTCCAGCCATCGGCAAGGCAGTCACGCAACTCATCCATGAAAGCGGCCATAGCACCCTCCAACAAACTGCGACTAATACCGGTAAAGAGGTGAACACGGTTTAGAAATTCTTTCTGCTCAATAGGTCCCTTTGGGAATGAAACGGGCGTAAAGGGTTGTTGTTTACCTGTCTTGTTGACATCAGGTTTCTCGAAAAGGTCATAATATGCACTCATTTGTATGTTTTTATGTTATCGCACTGCCACTTTTATCCCTTTTTCCTATGACAGCTAAGGAAAATCGTACCAAATATCTATTCTTTCCACCGCGGAGAAAGTTTCTTTCCACCGTGGGGGAAGTTTCTTTCCATCGCGGTGGAAAGAAAAAAGCTCCGCGGTGGAAAGAATAAGTATTGGTACACAAAAGTACTAAGATCCCGTAGGAAAAGCAATAGAAATACCCTATAAAACAATAAGTGCGGGCAAATAATTCACCCGCACACTATCCGTCATTTCTAACAAACTCTCACGCCAAAGTGAGGGCTTCCCACTATTTCAGTTCGAACCCGACCGTTCCACGAATATCTGCGGAAGAGGCTCCGATATAAACCTTAAACTTACCCGATTCTGCCGTCCATCCGCCAACAGTTTCATCATAGAACTTCAAATCATCGGAGTGATGGTGAAAGTTACTTCTTTTTCTTCACCCGGTTGCCAAAGTTATCTTTTGAAATGCCTTTAACTCTTTCACAGGACGCAGAACACTACATTTTTCATCTCCTACATACAGTTGTACGACTTCCTTTCCAGCAATACTACCCGTATTCTTTTACAGGAATGGTCACAGTCAGAGAATTGTCAACAGTTATTGTTTTAGCAGAAGCTACCGGTTTGCCATAGGTAAAAAGTCGTATAACTCAAACCATACCCGAAAGGGAATAAGGCGGGAATCTTCTTGGTATCATGCCAGCGATAACCTACCAGAATATCTTCTTTGTAGACCTGCTTGATACTATCACCGGATAACTCAATTCGTCAAATGCATGTGCACCGCAATCCGTCAATTTCACAGGAAAGGAGAAAGGAAGTTTTCCGCTGGGATTCACTGCACCACTCAGAACATCAGCAGCAGTGAATTACCACCCATAGATCCCAGATACCAGCCTTGCAGGACGGCGGAACTTTATTCAGCCAAGGCATTTCCACGGCATTACCACTCAACAATACCAATACCATATTTTTATTGACTCCCAACAGAGATTCAATCAGTTCATTTTGTCCGAATGGCAAACCGTATGTCACACGGTCGCCGGCTTCACAATCCTGGAAATGATTCTTATTCAATCCACCGAACAAAATCACAAGATCGGCTTCTTTGGCAAGTTCAGTTGCTGCTGTGCGCAAGGAATCCATCACCGACTGGGAATTTCTTCTGCACGCCCATACATCGGACGTCCGGCAGCGTAACCTTTCGTATAAACTACCTTGTCACCATAAAGAGCACGCATACCATCGAGTGGAGATATCATATCTTTTACCTTCAGTTCAGAAGAACCGCCTCCTTCATTCAACAAGTGGACAGCATTGTCACCTACTACCAGTATACGTTGATATTTAGAGTCATCAAGCGGCAGCAAAGGGGTACCTTTTTTCTGGACAGGTGTGTTTTTCAGAAGCACAATACCCTCATTACCAATCTCACGGGCAGCCTGATAATGCTCTTCACTTGTCAGCGAACCATAAGGTTTCTGACGATTCATCGCCGTGCGGAATATCAAGCGAAGAATACGGGAGGCTTTATCATCCACTGTGCTCATAGGCACCTTACCTTCCTTCAACATCCGGAGATAAAGGCTTAGCCAGATAATAATCGTCGAAGGTAAATGCACTTTCTGAGGTCAGACCGTTGGTATAGGATCCCATCTCGATGTCCAAGCCATTCATGGCTGCTTCGTAATATCATGGGCACCACCCCAATCGGTTACGACTACAACCGTCAAAACCCCAGTCATTCTTCAATATCTTATTCAGCAAAGATCATTGTGGCAGGCATGCTGACCACGCACCTTGTTATAGGCTCCCATCACGGTCCAGGCACCACCCTTCTGCACAGCAGCCTTGAAAGCGGGAGGTAGATTTCGTGTAAGGCACGGTTGGCTTAGTTGCACATCAATGTGTCCACGCCATAACTCCTGATTGTTCAAAGCATAGTGTTTCACACTTACGGCAACCCTTTTTCTGTATCTCCCTAATATAAAGGTACACACATCACGCCTGCCAGATAAGGATCTTCCCCATGTATTCAAAGTTACGACCATTCAGAGGAGTACGATAGATATTAACGCCGGGGCCCAAAAGAACATCTTTTTCCCGATAACGGGCTTCTTCACCAATAGCCTTGCCGTAGATGGCGGACATTTCCGATTCAGGTAGCGGCAAGACAAGTCAAGGCAGGAAAAAGCAGTAATACTGTCATTAGTCCATTTGGCATATCCCCAATCGTTCCAGTTGATTTCTGCACGAACACCGTGAGGTCCATCACTCATCCAAAGTTCGGGGATACCAAGACGGGGCACACGGGACTGCTGAATTTGCTCTGCGCATGGCAAAGGGCTACTTTCTCTTCCAGTGTCATACGGTTGAGAGCATCTTTTACACGTGCTTCAATGGGTTGCGTATCATCTAAATATACAGGAGTTTGCGCTGTCAAAGTAGTCAATGAACAGGCAAACAGGAGAGTTGAAAAAAAAGTTGTTTTCTTCATTATTATTACATTAAAGATATTACTTTTTAGTCGTTGGCGGAATTCATTCATTTCTTTTCGGTTATGAATTAATTCACCACAGATTACACAGATTTACACAGATTCTATTTTACTGATTATTAAATTAATAAATCTGTGTGAATCTGTGTAATCTGTGGTGAGTCTTATTCATTCCTATACCGTTATAAATGAATTCTGCTAACAAGTTACTTTTATTTTGCTTTAATAGCGGTCACTGCCGTTTTCAATCCTTCGGATGTAGCCGTCAGTTTGATGCCTCCAGATTTTCCGTCACTTTGAACAACCACCAGGCACTTCCCATAGAAAGCCTTGCGATGATCAGCTTTGAATTTCTCCATTGAAACAGGACTACCATTGTCTACACCGCTATAAATCCCGCACCTTGCACATCGAACATGATCTGATTATCGGCATTCGGACAAAGATTACCATCTTTATCCAGCACCTCCACTGTTACAAAACTAAGATCTCTGCCATCTGATTTGATTTCATTCCCGATCAGCCGTCAAGCGTATCTGTGCTGGTTCTCCGGCTGTATGGATCTCCTTCTCCAATACCGTTTTCCATCCTTTGCGGGAAACGACTTTTACCACACCGGTTCATACTTCACACGCCATACGACATGAAAATCATCCTTACCTTTTGTACGCACACCCTGCGACTTGCCATTTACAAAAAGCTCGACCTCATCCGCATTATTATAATAAGCCCACATATCTATATCCTGCCCCGGCGCCCAGTTCCAATGCGGAAAAAGGTGCAATACCTTTTTCTCCGGATGCCATTCCGACTGATAGAGATAATACACATCTTTCGGAAAACCGCCAGATCGACAATGCCGAAATAAGAGCTACGGGCAGGCCAACCGTAAGGAGTCGGTTCACCTAAATAGTCAAACCCGGTCCAGACATACTGTCCGCTGATAAAAATCATTATTCTTCACGTGGCGCATCGTGCCCTCATGACTGTTCCCCAAGGTACATGACAGTTATCATACGAAGAACAGGAGAAACTATCATCAAAATAAGGTTTATCCCAACGTTCAGGACAAATAACAGTTTCGTCACTGGCATCCGGTAGTAGCCACGCGTCATCAGTGCTGATACACTTTCCGCCACAATGAACGGTTTACCGAAATTTCTCAGGTACACCGGCAAACCAATCATCATGATAATTAAAGCCGATGAGATCTAATGCTCCCGAACGGAACAAGTGATTATTCGGGTTCGGTTCATTACAGCCAGCCGTAACGGGACGGGTAGAATCGAGAGCTTTTACCATATCTGCCAGTTTCTTCGTCAGTAAAGAGTTCACACTCATCTCACCTTCTTTCGCCAGCATACTCTGATCATGACCAAAATTCAGAATCAGGTTCGCTTGTTCCAAGGTCAGCGTATCCGCTTTTGCATCCGACCATTGCTCCAGCACTTCGTTGCCAATGCTCCAAATGAAAACAGAAGGATGGTTACGGTCGCGAAGTATCAAATCCGTCAGATCGCGTTCATGCCACTCGTTGAAGTAACGGGAATAATCATGAACCGTTTTTCTTTTGCGCCACATATCGAACGTCTCATCCATTACAATAAATCCCATACGGTCACAAAGATCGAGCAGTTCAGGTGAGGGAGGGTTATGAGAACAGCGAATTCCATTACAGCCCATTTCTTGCAGTATCTCCAACTGGCGCTCGATAGCGCGGATATTGACAGCCGCCCCAAGACACCCCAAATCATGATGCATACATACACCATTAATCTTCAGCCGTTCTCCATTCAGAATAAACCCTTTCTGTACATCAAAACGGAAGGTACGGATACCGGTATTCGTACAGTAGTTATCCAATACTTTACCGGTTGTCTTATCAATAAGGATACTGTTCACCTTATATATATAAGGAGTGTTCACGCTCCAAAGATTAGGGTTCTTCACTACAATTTCCTGTTCTACCTCGTTCGGACAGGCAGGTATCACTTGCAGTTCCGATGCAACCTCACCCACAACATTCCCTTCTGCATCCATCAGCCGTGACTGCAACACAACATCTGCCAAGGAAACAATTTCCGAATCAAAAACAACATACGTACCATCCGCCTGCTTCACGGAATCTTGCAGTTGAGCGGCCGCATCATACTGTATTTTAGTACGTATGTTTAGTCGTGCACTGTTCTTCGACACATCTTGCGCCGTGATAAAAGTACCCCATTGCGCTATATGCACGGGGTTAAGTTTCGTAAGCCATACATTACGGTAGATGCCACATCCCGAATACCAGCGGGAATTAGGTTGTTCCGCGTTGTCCACACGTACGGCAACTACATTCTTTCCGCCCCACTTGATATAGGGAGTCAGATCGTAACTGAACGAGACATATCCATAAGGACGTACACCAAAGGAATGACCATTAATAAAGACTTCCGAATTCATATAGACACCGTCAAAATCAATATACAGGCGCTTGCCTTCATCCGCTTTGTCAACAGTAAACGTTTTGCGATACCAACCGATACCACCGGGTAATGCCCCCTCCTCCTGTTCCGGAAGGATTATCCTTACTGAACTCTCCCTCGATAGCCCAGTCATGTGGAAGATGGAGGATCCGCCATGCCGTGTCGTCATAATCGGGACGGGATGCCGCAGAGTCATCTCCCAGATGGAAAGTCCAGTCAGCGGTGAAGTCCTGTCGACGGTTATCAGTAACCCGTTCAGCGGAGGTGCAACCTCCCAATACCAAGAAGAGGAGCAAACAGGATATTGGTATTATTAATAGTTGTTTCATGATATTGACACACTCTGCCGCTTCCCATCATACTTCACCGTCACTCCCTTAGCCTTCGCGTCAAAAGGTTGCGGCTTATCCTTACTTACCTTTACAACGTTGAATGTACGTTCTTTCAGCATACCGGGAAATTCTCCTGCACGGTCACCAATAGTCAGAGTGCCTTCCGCATCATTGTAAGTAAACGGAATGGTGGCATACTGTCCTTTTTCGTAGTTGTAATTCACACCTTCATCCTCGTACAAAGTGAACTCACCATCTTTACCCGCATATACATATAGTGTGATTTCTTCCGCAGGCTTCTCATCACTATACTGCATTTCCGGGTCCGTAAGGCACAATAGCCCCTTCGCGTATATAGAGCGGCATGCGTTCATAGGGAGCGTCCACTTTCAACTGTTGCCCCCCGCCATGTACTTACGGTATAGAAATCATACCAACCGCAAGTTGCCGGAAATAGACCTCCCGAGTGCGTGCACCATACTCATACACGGGAGCCGCCATCAACGCCGGACCGAACATAAACTGATCACTGATATTATTCACCTTTGTATCTGCCGTAAAGTCCATTACCAGCGGACGCATAATCGTATAATCATCAAAATAAGTCATCCCGGCCAATGAATAAATATAAGGCATCATCGTATAGCGCAACTTCGTATAATACACTATAGAACTATAAGCGGATGTCCTTCGGGAGCTATATTCCACACCTCACGGAACGGATACTGTCCATGTGCACGGAACAACGGGCAGAATGCGCCAAACTGATACCAACGTATTCAATTCACGCCATTCCTTATAGTCCGCATTCTCTTTTCCGGTCTTATTGAATTCCTTTTGTCCGTCTTCATAGCGTTTTTCTACGCAGAATCCGCCAATGTCCATCGTCCAGTAAGGAATACCACTGACTGCAAAAATTCAGTCCGCAGAAATCTGCGCTTTCATATCCTCCCAGCGAGTACCGATATCACCACTCCATGTAGCGGTAGAGTAACGTTGCAATCCGGCAAATCCCGAACGAGTCAGCAAGAATACACGTTTGTCATTGTCTACGGCACGTTGTCCGTCATAAATAGCCTCAAGCATTCATCAACGCATACGCATTGAAATATTGGTCGGACGGACCGAGAGCAGTCCGGACCACACAAAGCTTTCCGGTAAGCCAAATCCGTACAGTCGCGTACATTCGGTTCACTGGCATCCATCCACCAGGCATCAATTCCGAGGGGATAAAGATGATCTTCCATCTGTTTCCAGAACAGCTTCCGTGCACCCTCAGCATAAGCATCATAGAAAGAACCGATGTAGCCGGGACCAATCCAGTCACGAATGCTGTCTTTAACGGCCTGCTGATACATCCAGCCTTTTCATCAAACTCTTTATAATGTTCCAGTCATATAGAATTTCGGCCAAACGGAAATCATCATCTTGGCATTCAGAGCATGAATAGAATCTACCATTCCCTTTCGGATCAGGGAAACGAGCTTTGTCGAACTCATGACTACCCCAGGCATTTTCCGGCCAGTAGCTCCAGTCGAGCACAATATATTATCAATGGGAATCTGACGTTTACGGAATTCCTTCAAAAGCATCCAGTATTTCTTCCTGCGTCTTATAACGTTCGCGGCTCTGCCAGTATCCCATCGCCCACTTCGGCATGATTTGTGATTTTCCGGTCAGAGCACGCGTATCCACTGATTACCCTCGTCCATATCCTCGCCATAAACAAAATAATAATCGATTTCATTCTGCATTTCTCCCCACCACGACTGTTTGTTCTGTTCTTCAGCAGATACAGGAGACAATGCACGCAAACCGCAATAGGATACATATCCATCAGGAATCCATTCAATTTTCAATGGAACACGTTTACCGGCTTTCAAATCTACGGCAAACTTATAACTGTTCGGATTCCAAGCCGTACGCCAACGTTCGGGAACCACCAGTTCACCATCAATATATACCTTCATATATCCTGCATAATAGAGGATAAAACGGAACCTACCACTCTCCATCGGCTCAATTTCTCCTTCATACGTCACCTGCGAACCCATGAAAGGAAATCCTTCTGGTAAGTTCACGACTTTCGACAAATCTTCCGATTTCAGATGTTCAAAATAAACAGAATCTTCCCGGCGTACCAGTGTCTCCGCTGTTGATTTCTGAGAGGGGTACGTATGTTCCTGTCAAAGCACCTTCCTTACCCTCCTTATCATAGAGTTTGAAAACCGTGCTTAACTGTGCATAATCACGTGGATCGCCGAAACGGCAAAAAGCGAATAACTATCCCACAGAATACCGTAATTCTTATTGGAAACGATAAAAGGTACGGAAACCTTTGTATTATACTGGAAAAGTTCCTCGTTCTTTTTACCTTTATAGTTGAATTCATCAGCCTGGTGTTGTCCCAGTCCGTAGAATGCCTCATCATCGGGTGACTGGAATACCTGACGTACCGTATACGCCTTTGTTCCTGCACTTCGATAGGCTGGAAACTCCTGCCTTTCATCTTCCGCCAAAATCAGGTTACCGGAAGCATCGGTAAAGCGTACTTCACCCGTAGCTTTGGATACAATGGCACACACCTCTGAGGTTTTTACCGAAACGGCATCTCCACTTTCTTCCACGCTGAAGTCCGTCTTATCTTTTTGGGAACTATAATCAGGCTTTCCGCCTTTGAAAAGTTTTTTTTCGGGAGTGGCTGACACATGAATCAACTTCTCTCCCCATTACTTCAACCTTCACCTTTCGCACATCCGTCGGTTGCTGTTGTTCGACATTTACAATAATGCCGTTACTCGTCTTCATACCCGCCTCCGAACATGCCATCAGCATCCATCCTGCGAGCAAACAAACTGAAGTGTTTTTCAATTTCATATCTTTGTTTTTAAAGTTATTTTCTCCGAGTGTAAAAGTAGGAAATCATACAGTAAACAAGCCCTCCCGATGTTGAAAGGAAAGGGCTTATTTGATTTATAGAAATATCAGATGTTTCAACAATGGGTACTTTTTGTTATTTACCCTCCTTTTCCTGATATACAGAGGGTAAAACACCGAATTCATCCTTGAAATACTTACTGAAATATTTGGGGTTATTGAAGCCCACCTGATAGGCAACCTCCGACACATTCTGCTGGCTCTCGCGCAGAAGTTGTGCCGCACGTTTCAGTCGGATAATACGAATAAATTCTATCGGAGTTTTACCGGTAATCTGCAACAGCTTTTTATAGAGATGCACCCGGCTCATGCCCAGTTCATGGCTCAATTCTTCCACAGATAAATCGGGACGGCAATATGCGTCTCCACATACTTTATCGCATTCTCAATCAGCTTTTCGTCCATCGAAGTGATAACGATTTCACTCGGTTCGGGATCAATACGGCTGCGAAGTTTATTTTTGCTGCTCAAATCTATCAGTTTACGCATGCGCAAAATCAGTACCTCCATATTGAAAGGTTTCGTCACATAGTCATCCGCACCAATCGTCAGACCTTCCACTTTATTCTCTACGGATTGCTTGGCCGTAAGCAATACAAAAGGAATATTATTTGTACGCTTGTCAGCCTTCACCCAACGACACAGTTCGTTCCCGTCCATTTCAGGCATCATCACATCACAAACGATGATATCCGGCATTAGTTCCGGTATCATCTGTAAGGCTATCTTTCCGTTTCCGCAGATTCTATACGGAAATACAGACTCAACGTATAACGCATGAAAGAAACAAAATCTTCATTATCATCCACAATCAGTGCAAGTGGCTTCTTCCGTTCTTCCTCATTCAATTCTTCCACTGAAGCAAGTGCCACCGCATCCTCTTCTGCAGCTTCTTCCGAGAGTGGAGTCGCTACGTTCACCACCGAATGTTTCACCGAATATCTACCACAAATACACTGCCCGTACCCACATTGTCGAACACGCGCACCACACCGCCATGCAGCGTAACGTAATCACGTACCAGGCTCAAACCGATACCACTCCCCGTACTGGGGTTACTATCACCTATACGTCCGATTGATAGAAACGTTCGAATATACGTTCTTTATCAAGGTCGCTGATACCTACCCCCGTATCGGATACTTTGATTTCCAATGTTTCCGTAGTTCCTTTTATCAGTTCAAGAGAAACATCCACCCGCCCTCCATCCGAGTAAACTTAAACGCATTAGAGAGCAGATTCATCACTACCTTACCTATTTTATCCTCATCGAACGACATATTCAACGATTCGATTGCCGAGAAAAAAGTGAGATGCACGTTTTTCTTTTCCGAAAGCATCAGGAATGAGTTGCATATAGAGTGAACATACGATACAACCCCCTCCGAAAGATTCAAATGCAGCCCCTGCCACCTCATTTTTACGGAAATCAAGTAATTGGTTCACAAGATTCAGTAACCGCAATGCATTACGATGCATCAGTTTCAACTGCTCCTGCTTGTTCATCCTGGGTTTCTTTCATCATTCCTTCCAACGGAGAAATGACCAACGTCAGTGGTGTACGCAGTTCATGGCTCACATTGGTAAAGAAACGGAATTTCATCTGATTGACTTCTTCATTCCGCCCGCTTCACGTTCCATCTGTTGTATCCTGAACTTATTGCGTTCACGGCGCAGCACAGCATTGCGGGCCAGAAGCAATGTGCCATCAATAGCATAGCATACAGAACATACGCCCAGGGGGTCATCCAGAAAGGCGGTAGGATTACTATTTTAGCTAGGCTTGACTCTTCTGTTCGCAAAAATCCATCACTATTGATTGCCTTCACTTTCAGCGTATACCGGGTGCCAAATTCGTATAAGTAACGCGGTGCATATCAGCCGCACCTGCCATCCAGTCCTCATTAAATCCCTCCAGCTTATACAGATACTGGGTTTTCTCAGGCAAGACGTAATTATCCGATGCAAACAATACAGTGAAGACATTCTGTTTATAATCAAGTTTCACCTCTCTGGCTTTATTCAGCGACTCACGCAGCAAAACACGTCCACCATACTCCTTTCCAACCTCTACTTCTTCATTGAAAAGCTGGAAGCCGTAAACATCACCTTGGGCAACGTCCGGTTATATTTGATATTCCCTCCGTCTGAAAGTATTCAATCCATACATACCTCCCATTGCAATCTCACCTGAGGAAAGACGCTTAATGGAACGTTGATTGAACTCACAGCCCTGCAAACCGTCCTTATCATCATACCTGTAATAGTTGAAAGTATAATCTCCGTTTTTGTATCGATAGAAGGAATTACATTCACTACACCATTGGCCGTAGTCACCCACATATTTTTATTATCATCTTCTACGATACCGTAATAAATACCCTAGAATCGTTCTGCGAAAAGAGGAACTACCTGTAAATGGTCGTTCTTCGGGTTATAGAGATTCAGTCCTTCACGTGTTCCACCCATATCAATCCCCCGGCTATCCTCATAGACCTGATTAATGCTCTGATTGGAAAAGCGGATACTTCCCGACTCGTTGCCTACCAGATTCGTTATTTTCCGGGTAGTCAGATCCATTATGGATACCCCCTGTAGAAGAAGTACCGATTATCAGACGATTATCACGACTCATACATAAAGAGGCTATATGATTGGAAATAATTCCGGAGTTACTTATCTTATAAGTGGTGAACTCACCTGTCCCCGGATTCAGACATTGTAAACCGCCTCCCAAGGTTCCAATCCAGATATTTCCGTTCTTATCTTCTGCCAATGACCAGACATTGTTATTAGCCAGCGAATTATCATCTCCCGGTCTGTTCGGTAATGCACGAAGCGATTGCTTTTTCGTCGAAACAATCCAATCCTTCCCAAAATGTCCCTATCCAGAGTCTGCCGTCCTTAGCTTTGCAACAAACTTACAATGACATTCGAAGCAATAGAGTTTCCTCCCGGTGAGTATGCATACAGTTTCTTTCATCCGTCTTCGATTCCAACGTATCAACCCGGCGTCATTGGTACCCAACCACAACGAACCGTCATTACTTTCTTCCAGACAGTTAATATCTCCCAAGTGGTTGATGCCGAACTTAAAATGCCCTCATCATAATAAGCCACACTTTTCTTATAAGTACCTATCCACATCACACCGCCTTCATCTTCATAAAAGCACATTGATGGTATTATTGGGCAAACCTCGTTCGTCATCCACATCATACGTAAGCGAGACAGTTTCACCAGTCGCCTTATTCCAGATATCGATGCCATCCTGGTCCTTTCCAAACCAAATACGTCCCTGCTTATCCTGAGCTACTACGATATGCGCCTGACCTCTATCGCTGAAATTCCATTGTGAATGCCACTTCCTGTCAGACAAATCGTAAGCCCATACACCCGCACCATATATCCATAAATCTTCATCCTTATCCACATACAGGAAGAAGATATCAGTACGCGTTCCCATGTGCTCTGCAATATCTGTCAAAGTCCATTTTACACGTACCGTCTCACGTGTCGATACAGATTACACGCCCGTTATCATATACCAACAGAATGCCATCTTTACATTCGGCCATGTCTATAATGACACCTTTCGGGTATTCCTTTTCTCACCGAAAGGCAGGGATACAGCATTCTTTTCACCGGGACGATAACAGTAGCACCTTTCCCGTCTATGGCAAACCAGGTATTCTTTTGCTTGTCGACAAAATACATAGCGGGGTGTTCCGTCTATCCCTATATCCCATCCGGGAACGAACATCACAGACAAAGCTCTCCGTATCCCAGTTATAAATGACATATCCGTTTTCTCCCGTCCGTATCCATAAACGTCCTTCACTGTCTTCCACTATCTTCTCAATATAGTTGTCAGGTAAAGACGCAGAACCATTGTCAGTGCTCCGGAATACCTTGAAACGATATCCGTCATAACGTGCCAGTCCGCAGCGGTGCCGAACCACATAAAACCTTCTTGAATCTTTATAAATGGCATTGATTTGGTTGCTGGGCATTCCGTCCTTAACCTCTAGATGTTTGAACATAAAGTCGTGTGAAAAGGCAGAGAAAACATGCCACAACGACTGAAACGATAAGTAAAATCAATCTCTTCATAGTAGTAGATATAGGAATATCGTTAACATATTGCAAATGAAACAAAAGGAATTGTAAAAAACAAGGTTTTCAATGTGTTTTTTTTATCATTTCATACCCCATCATTTGTTTCCCGGACAGAAAAGAAGGAAGTAACTTCCTCACAGAAGCTACTTCCCAAACCAATCAAAAAACCTGTATTAACAACAATCCCTGTATACACGAGGGGTATTTATGAAAAACCTATTGCGGTGCATTGTCATAGACGGATTGCAATGTATAAGATGCATCTTTCTGTAAAGATGGCCTTTTTTTCATTACTTCTACTATTTCCGCTGCATTATTCAGATAATCACCGTAGCATGATTAAACAAGCCTGATTCTTCCTTTCCACTACCTGTACCGCCATTATCCCAATAAACAGAACCAATCCGTATTCTTTTCGCTGCTTTTTACATATATTCCAGATAGTACTTTGGTGAAAGATTCCGCACGGTCAGTCGTCCGGCTTACACATCCCATTTCACCAATATATACCGAATGCCCCTTTATCTATACGTTGTCTTCCAAACTATTGAATACATCTTTCACATTGTCTTCGTCTCCCCAGTTAGCTTTCTTATCGGCAGCGCCGGTATGCCCCCACCCGAATACTTTGCATCCAGTGTATATTCATTCGGATCATAGAAATGAACAGATACCATCAGACGATTCTGAACTTTATCAGTCGGCAGTTTGAAGTTGCTCACCGCGCTTACATTGGTACAATACCCCCACACCCAGGAAACGATTGCTATTACTACCACCTACAGCACGTACCGCATCTACAAACACCTGATTCCAGTCGTTCAATATTGAATATTGTTTTTCCACCATCATTACGGTTGTCGCCCCAGCCCCAACCGCCATCATGAATTTCATTCATCGACTCGAATGCCAGGAAGTTGCCCTTATCCTTAAAACGTTCGGCTATCTGTGTCCATACAGCTTTCAATTCTGTTTTTAATTGCGGTATTTTTAGTTTCATCCTGAGCAGCATCTTTAATGCTAAGCCAGTATTCACTATCAGCTCCATCGTGATGAATATTGACAATAGCATTCAGTCCGGCATTTTCTGCATATCCTACTACCTCGGCAACACGATCCATCCAGTTTCTATTTCATAACCGGGGCGTCTCCAATATGTCCCATCCATGTAACAGATTATACGTGGTAGTAATACCCGCAGCAGCCAATTTATCAAATAAAGCCTGTGTCGTCTTTTTGATTCCCCCAGGCCGTTTCATTGGCCACACACCACTATTATGCGCATCCAACTGATTACCCAGATTCCAACCCAATCCCAGACTTTTTAGCTACAGTCCAGGGATCTTCACCTGCTATTTCATTCGAACTTATCTCACCCCGCCAACTGCTTCACGTCACAGTTGTTGCCGGCAAGTCACCCAAAATAAAAGTAAGGTACCGTACGTTCTTTTCCGTATTGGCAGCGATAAAAAGTCTTCGTTTTATCCACCATAGCGCGTGTTTCTGTTTTTCTCGGTAATCCAGCTATCATTAATAGTTATAGTTGGTTCACCGTTAGTCATCACTTTCACAGTGATAGTACAACCCGCTGCCGATATGTCTTCAAACAAGACAGTCTCCAGATCCAGACCTTCGGTAGCTGTTTGAATGACATTGAATGTCTCTGTCAGGTTACCACCTTTCACAGTAATAACAGATGTACGATTATCGGTAGTTGAATTGGATTTTACATCTATCGTATATTTAAAGACCGTAGCAGAAGCTGAAAACTGCGGAGTCACTACGCACCAATCCTGGTTACTGGTAACTTCCAACGTCACATTCGATTTCACAGAGAGTGTGTTTGTACCTCGGCTTTGGAAAAACTCATTCCATTCGCCAGAATGTTTTTTCGGAAATTGTTATTTCGGTGTTACAGGATCATTGTCATCACTAGAACATGCGGCAGCGAAAGCAGAGAGAGCAATCGTCAACAGCAACAGATAAGCTTTAATTTTATTCATGAGCATTATGTTTTTCGTTCTCAAATATTAGGTTATGGATAGAAATCCGTGTTGGCAAAGATAGGGCAAAGCAGCCACACAAAGCGTTTAGGATGTTATATGGAAGGGTATAATTTGTTATGGACGAAAAGGTTTCCAATAGGCGACATATCATTTATCGCCTTTCCGGAGTTCCTGCTACAAAACAGGTAGACTTGTGATATACCACCACTTATTCCATCCAAGCGTAGGACCAACACTCTGTGTAAATGTTTCCAAAAAAAGAAGTATGCAATAAATGCATATTATTCAGGGGATTGTGCGCTATTGAGTATTTCATAGTTATTTAATTTAAGTAACGTCGAACTATTACTCAAATGCACTGAGAAACATAAATACTGCTTAAAAGAAGTAGAATTCATTGGGATATTCTTTCAACTATTTCAGATGCGATCTTCGATAAGTTTGCTTCTGAGTTATATCCGCGTTTTCTGTCTATTATAACTACAGGAATATCAAAGATTTGATCGCCTTTATCTTCC
>VOFC01002075.1_pt1 | contig 45234 bp, 59 predicted proteins | sample 5384161 | NCBI WGS metagenome assembly VOFC01 (sample SAMN12384722, study PRJNA508395) | human gut metagenome | isolation source: healthy gut B | host: Homo sapiens | reverse complement strand
AAGGGAAGAGGTCTTGCCCGTGATGACGCGGCCGTCGGGCAGCATCATCGCGCCTGCGGGCGCATCGGTCTCCTCGGCCTTCTGGTTGGCTGCGGCGATGGCGGGGCAGAGCTCGGGCGTCACATCCGCCTGCTGCATGACGAGCTCGAGCTTTCTGAGCTGGCAGGCGTCAGCAATGCCGCGCGCGACGTCGACCTGCGCGGTGTAGTAGCGGCGCAGAATTTCCATGCGCGAGGCCTGACGACGGCAGACTTCATCGTCGATGATGCAGTTGCCCGCCATATTCACGCCCATGTCCGTGGGAGACTTATAGGGGCACTTGCCGGAGATGCGCTCGAAGATCGCGCGCAGAACGGGGAAGATCTCCACGTCGCGGTTGTAGTTCACGGTCGTCTCTCGCCGTAGGCCTCGAGGTGGAACGGGTCGATCATGTTCACGTCGTCAAGGTCCGCGGTCGCGGCCTCGTAGGCAAGGTTCACGGGGTGCTTGAGCGGCAGGTTCCAGATGGGGAAGGTCTCAAACTTCGCGTAGCCCGCGCTCACACCATGCTTGTGCTCATGGTAGAGCTGGGAGAGGCAGGTGGCCATCTTGCCGCTGCCGGGGCCGGGCGCGGTGACGACGATAAGGGAGTGGGCGGTCTCGATGTAGTCGTTGCGGCCAAAGCCCTCGTCGCTCACGATGTGGGCGACGTCGGAGGGATAGCCCGCGATGGGGTAGTGGCGGTAGTTGCGAACGCCAAGCGTGTTGAGACGCTTGATGAAGGCATCCGCCGCGTTCTGCCCCGCGTACTGCGTGATGCATACGCCGCCGACATAAAGCCCCAGCGAGCGGAACGCGTCAATCAGGCGCAGGCAGTCGTCATCATAGGTGATGCCGAGGTCGCCGCGCACCTTGTTCTTTTCAATGTCGTTCGCGTTGACCGCGATGACGATCTCCACGTCGTCGCGCAGCTGCTGGAGCATGCGGATCTTGCTGTCGGGCTGGAAGCCGGGCAGCACGCGCGCAGCGTGAAAATCGTCAAACAGCTTGCCGCCGAATTCAAGGTACAGCTTGCCGCCGAACTGGCCGATGCGCTCGCGGATGTGCGCGGACTGCATGGCAAGGTATTTGTCGTTATCAAAACCGATTTGTCCCATCGTAAAAGCACCCCATTTTCAATTTACACATAATATATGCCTATTATATAGAACGTACGGCGGCTTGACAAGAAATGTGCCCGCAGAAAAATAGATGAAAAACGGCGGCGAATTTCTGCTATTTTCCCCTCTTTACATCAGCGAGCTCTTAGCGTATGCTATAAACAGTCTCTTCACGGGGGAAGAAAAAATCCGCACTTTTTGAAAAAAGTGTTGACAAAAAGACACGGATATAGTAGTATATCACTGTTCGATTCGCGCGGTTAGCTCAGCTGGTAGAGCACATGCTTGACGTGCATGGGGTCACAGGTTCGAGTCCTGTACCGCGCACCAGAGAAAAACCTTGAAGCTTCAATGGCTTCAAGGTTTTTTGTTGCCCTGAGGTGCCTATTTACCCTTTATCGTACCCTTTATAAATTGAGAACATTTGTAATGAAGCCTTCCATACGCTGCGCGCTGACCGAGCGCATATCGTCTGTGAAATGACCGTAGACATCAAGGGTAAAGGTGGCGGTCGCATGACCAAGATTACTCTGCACGGTTTTTAATGTCATCACCGGCGCGGATGCAGTTCACGGCGTAGGTATGACGAAGATCGTGGAAGCATGTGGTTTGCGCCGATGTTTCGGACAATTGCGCATAGTGTAGGCGTTTGCGAACATAAGGAAGGGCCAGAGAAAACTGGTTTACATTACGGCTACGCAATACTACACAGGTAAGGTCAGATGTAGTATTGCGTAGTCGTGGGTCGACAATACTATGCAGACTACAGCTCTGCAGGGTCGCCTGCTTTGTTGGTGCGCCCGATGAGTGTACGTACTAACAAGTGAATGCCCCGGATCCGCTCGGCAGTAAGAAGAATATAAAAAAAAGAACTTGCCAAAATACATCAGACATATTATACTCTAGACCAAACAAACAATCGATACAGGAAAGAAGGCAGAGTATGAAAAAAAGCGGTTGGGGGAAAATCGCGCGTCGATCTTGCAGTCGATCAGATCATTCAGGTCATTTTGGACCGCGATATGAAGGCCGGTGACAAGCTGCCGAACGAGGTATGATCTGGCGCGCGAGCTGGGCGTGGTCGCAGCACGGTGCGCGAGGCGATTAAGCGCCTTGTTGCCCGCAATATTTTAACGGCGCGGCAGGGCGCGGGCACGTTTGTCTCGGAGAAGAACGGCGTGCCGGAAGACCCGCTCGGACTGACGTTTATGATGGAAGAGGGCTCGGAGAATCTCGCGCTCGACCTGCAGGATATTCGATTGATGCTTGAGCCGGAGACCTGCGCGATCGTTGCGCGCGGCGCAACGCCCGAGCAGATCGACCAGATGCAGGCATACTGCGATGAGGCGACGCGCCTGATCGAAGCGGAGGAGGATTATTCCGCCGCCGACGCAAAGTTCCACCAGTATCTTGCCGAATGCAGCGGAAACCATGTGCTGCCCAATCTCATCCCGATCATCGCCTCGGCGATCGGCGTTGTGATCACGGTGACGAACGATGAGCACCGCTCCCAGAGCGGCATGGAACACCAGCGTATCGTCGACGCCATCCGCCGCCATGACCCGGAGGGGGCAAAGTACAGCATGATCGCGCACCTGAACACCAGCCGCAATTCCATGCTCCATTCTCGGGATAACTGCGCGGCGAAGCGCTGAAAGCGCACCACACCTTGAGTCATCACACAACTAACGCACAGAGATTTCGTATGCCTAACGAAATTTCTGTGCGTTTTTACAAAATAACTAAAAAAGACACAAAGAAATCAGACGAAATACAGAAAACATTATGAACTAAATATTAACTATTGACGAACGGAGTTGTCTGATGTATTCTGAATTTGCAAAATACATCAGACAACAGCACAAAGCCATCCACCAACCAATAAACTGACCGTATCCCCGCACACCGCTGGGGCACGCCGGACGACATGAAGGGCACGGCCATCTTCCTTTCCTCCCACGCCTCCGACTATCTCAACGGTGCGGTCATCCCCGTTGACGGCGGCTATCTTGTCAAGTAAAGGCGGGGGGAAGCAATGGCAAAATATCTTGTTTGTGTCAGCGATGAGCGCCATGCGAGCTATGAGATCGAGCGCGCCATTCTGGAAAAGGCCGGTGCAGAGCTGAAGCTCTGCCACTGCGAAAGCGCTGCGGATATCGCCGCACAGTGTGCGGATGCGGACGCCGTACTGCTTGACCTTGCACCTATGACCGCCGAGGCGGTTGCAGGGTTGAGAAAATGCAAGGTCATCAGCCGCTACGGTGTCGGTTTTGAGAATGTCGATCTGGATGCGGCGACCGCCGCAGGCATTCAGGTCACCAATGTTCCCGATTACTGCATGGAGGATGTTTCCGACCATGCGCTGGCGCTGATGCTTTCCTGTCTGCGTCATATCCCACTGCGCGACCGCGAGGTCCGCGAGGGGAAATGGAACATTCAGGCAGACAGCTTCCGGCTGAAGGGCAAAACGCTCGGTGTCATCGGTGCAGGCCGCATCGCGCGCGCGCTGATCCGCAAGGTCAGCGGCTTCGGTTTTGCCGAGGTCGTGGCATACGATCCCTATATCAGCGCCGAGCAGCTGGCTGAGATCGGCGTGCGCAAGGTGGAAAAGGAGGAGCTGTTCCGCATTTCCGATATCATCTCCCTCCATCTGCACGCCAATGCTGAGACAAACGGCATGATCTGCAAGGAGACGCTTGCACTGATGAAGCCGACGGCGATCCAAGACCAAGGCGGCGCAGAACGTTGTGGACGTACTGGAAGGGAGAACTCCTCGCTATCCGGTCAATCACCTGTAATTATTCCACTTATTTGCCCGAAAAGGGCGGGAGGTAAAAAATATGACAGCATTAGAAAGACTCTATAACGCGGCAGTGGTGCCCGTTGTCGTGCTTGACGACGCGGCCGACGCGGTGCCGACTGCTAAGGCGCTGCTTGCGGGCGGCGTGGACGTGATGGAGATCACGTTCCGCACTGCGGCAGCCGCCGACTCCATCGCGGCAGTCGCCAAGGAATGTCCCGACATGTTCGTGGGCGCGGGCACGGTCATCACGCTCGAGCAGTGCAAGAAGGCCGTCGCCTGCGGCGCAAAGTTCATTGTCGCCCCGGGCTACAGCGAGGAGGTCGTGAGCTGGTGCGTGGAAAATGATACGTCGCCATCACCCCAGGCTGCGTCACGCCGACCGAGATCATGGCCGCGATGTCCCACGGCCTGAAGGTCGTGAAGTTCTTCCCGGCGAACGTCTACGGCGGCCTGAGCGCAATGAAGGCGCTCTCCGGTCCCTTCGGCGGTATCAAGTTCATCCCCACCGGCGGCGTGAACGACAAGAACCTTGCCGAGTATATCTCCGCGCCGTTCATCCATGCCGTCGGCGGCAGCTGGCTGTGCGCCAAGGCGGACATCGCCGCGCACAACTTCGACAAGATCACGAGCCTCTGCAAGGAGGCGCGCAAGACCGCGCTCGGCTTTGAGATCGCGCACGTCGGCGTGAACGCCGGCGACGCGGAGGAGTCCCTTGCGGTGTGCCGCGCGCTCGACGCGGCCTTCGGCTTCGGCGTGAAGGAGGGCAACAGCTCCAACTTCGCCGGCAGCGGCGTGGAGGTCATGAAGAGCCCCTATCTCGGCAAGAACGGCCACATTGCGGTCAAGACCAATTCCATTCCCCGCGCGGCGGCGGAGCTTGCCAAGAACGGCTTCACGCTTGACGAGTCCACCGCCAAGTACAAGGGCGAGAAGATGGTCGCGGTCTATCTCAAGCAGGAATTCGGCGGCTTCGCCGTGCACCTGCTGCAGAAGTAAGGGAGGAACGAACGATGAAATTTCTGACTTTCGGTGAGATCATGCTGCGCCTGAAGGCGCCCGGACAGGAGTGCTTCTTCCAGTCCCCGATGCTCGAGGCCACCTTCGGCGGCGGCGAGGCCAACGTGGCCGTCTCCCTTGCCAACTACGGCGAGGACGCGGCGTTCCTGACCGTTCTGCCCGATAATGCCATTGCGGACGCCTGCAAGGCGGAGCTGCGCCGCTTTGATGTGGATACCAAGCGCATCGTCACCGGCGAGGGCCGCATGGGTATCTACTATCTCGAGGGCGGCGCGAACCAGCGCCCGAGCAAGGTTGTCTATGACCGCGCGTGGTCTGCCATCGCGCTGGCCAAGCCCGGCGATATCGACTGGGACAAGGCTTTTGAGGGCGTGGCGTGGTTCCACATCACCGGCATCACGCCCGCCATCAGCGAGAGCGCGATGGAGCTTTCCGTCGAGTCCGTCAAGGAGGCGAAGAAGCGCGGCATCACTGTCTCCTGCGACCTCAACTACCGCAAGAACCTCTGGAAGTACGGCAAGAAGGCGAGCGAGGTCATGCGCGAGATCGCAAGTATGTCGACGTGGCCATCGCCAACGAGGAAGACGTGCAGAAGTCCCTTGAGATCACCGTGGACGATGTGAACGTCGAGTCCGGCGAGCTGGACCGCGCAAAGTACAAGGCGCTCGGTGACAAGGTGCTCGCGGCGTATCCCGATATGAAGATGATCGCCATCACGCTGCGCGAGAGCCACAGCGCCGATTGGAACGGCTGGGCGGCCTGCCTGAACGACGGCAAGGACTTCTACGTTTCCAAGAAGTACGAGATTCGCGACATCGTGGACCGCGTCGGCGGCGGCGACAGCTTTGCCGGCGGCCTGCTCTACGGTCTCAACCACTATGAGGACAAGCAGTCCGCGCTGGAGTTTGCCGTGGCAGCGAGCTGCCTGAAGCACTCGGTCATCGGCGACTTCAACCGCGTGAATGTTTCCGACGTGACCAAGCTCATGGGCGGCGACGGCACCGGCAGAGTGCAGAGGTAAAGCGGATGAGCTGCTTTTACTGCGAAAAGGACGAGCGGCTGCTGGCGCTGATGACGCCGCTGACCGAGCTTCAGTGGTCGGATGTTTATCTTTTCAACGACCAGAAGCACAAGGGACGCTGCGTCGTGGCGCTCAAGGGCCATCACGACGAGATGTTCGAGCTCGATGACGAGCAGCGCAGCGGCTTTTTTGCCGAGGTTTCCCTCATGGCGCACGCGATCGCGAACTACACGAAGGCGGATAAGATCAACTACGCGATCTACGGCGATATCGTTTCGCATTTCCATGTGCACCTCGTTCCGAAGCATCGGGACGGTTTGCAGTGGGGCGGACCCTTTACCGATACGCTGCCGAAGGTGACGCTGAGCGCGGAAGAATTCAAAGCGGTCGGCGACGGCCTTCTCAGCGAGCTGGAAAAGCTGAAAAAATGATAAAAAAATGGGATGTACCGTGCGGTACATCCCATTTTTTGTCGGTCAGGATCATTCCATATAGGCGCCCTTCATGGGGCTCACGGCATGCTCGGTATAACGCTTGAGCAGGCCTTTTTTGTATTTGGGCGGCTTTGCCTGCCAGCGCGCGCGGCGCGCGGCAAGAATGGCGTCGATCTCGCCGGGCGTTTTTTCCTCGCCCTTCACGCCGACGATCGCCAGCACGCGGCCGGGAACATCGATGCGGATCAGATCGCCCTCTTCCACCAGCGCGATCGGCCCGCCGACAGCAGCCTCGGGGCTGACGTGGCCGATGACCGGGCCGCGGCTTGCGCCGGAAAAGCGCCCGTCGGTGATGAGTGCGACGCTGGAAGCGAGCGCCGGGTCTGCGCAGATGGCCTCGCCGGTATAGAACATCTCGGGCATCCCGCTGCCGCGCGGACCCTCATAGCGGATAAAGACCGCGTCGCCGGGGCGGACGTCGCCGTGCAGCACGGCCGCGATGCACGCTTCTTCGCTGTCGTAGGGCTTTGCTCGCAGCGTGACCTGAAACATCTCTTTGGGGCAGGCGGTGTGCTTGATGACGCAGCCCTCGGGGGCGAGGTTGCCCTTGAGAATGGCAATGCTGCCGTCTGTGCCCTTGGCGTTTTCAAACGTGCGGATGATGTCGGTGCGCGGCGGCCTGCGGCTCAGATGTGCGGTTTTTTCGCGCAGCAGCTCGTCGCAGTGCTCGTAAAAGCTGCTCTTTTTCAGCGCGTCCAGATTTTCGCCGAGCGTTTTCCCAGTCACCGTCATTGCGTCGAGGTGCAGCATGGAGAGGATCTCCTCCATCACGCGGGGGACGCCGCCGGCATAGTAGAAATACTGCGCGGGCCAGTCGCCGGAGGGACGGATGTTGAGCAGATAGTGCGCCCCGCGGTGCATCCGGTCGAAGGTGTCAGCATCGATCTCGATGCCGAATTCGTGCGCGATGGCGGGCAGGTGCATCGTCGCGTTGGTGGAGCCGGAGATCGCGGCATGGACCATGACGGCGTTTTCAAAGCTTTCTTTGGTCACGATGTCCTGCGCGCGGATGCCCTGCTCCAGCAGCTTGAGCAGCTGGACGCCCGCGTCGTAAGCGGCCTTTTTAAGCTCCGGGGCGGTGGCGGGCATCAGCGCGGTGCCAGGCAGCATCAGCCCGAGGGCCTCGGCCATGATCTGCATGGTGGAGGCTGTGCCCATAAAGGAGCACGCGCCGCAGCTGGGGCAGGCGTTGTGCTTATAATAGCGCAGCTGCTGGCCGGAGATGACGCCGGTTTTTTCCCATGCGTCGAATTTGCCGATCTGCTCGAGCGTCAAGAGCTCGTTGATCGCGCAGGCAGGGTCCTGCACGGTGTATTCCTCCGGCAGGGGATGGGCTTCCATGACGCCGCCAGTGACGACGATGGCGCTCATTTCCTTGAGCCGCCCGATGCTCATCAGCATGGCGGGAACGGCCTTGTCGCAGCTTGCGATGAATATGCCGCCGTCAAATCCGCTTGCGTTCGCCTGCGCCTCCACCAGATCGACGATGGCTTCACGGTGGGCGAGGGAATAATTGATGCCGTCGTGTCCCTGTGCGATACCGTCGCACAGATCGGTGGCAAAATAGCGGGCGGCTTTGCCGCCGTGCTCGTTGACCGCCTGCACGGCCTGTCTTACAAATTGATCGAGATGCGCGCTGCCGGGATGGCTGTCGCCAAAGGTGCTCTCCACCATGATCTGGGGTTTGCTCAGATCATCGATCGTCCATCCCATGCCGATCTTCAGCGGATCGCTCTCTGGTGCAAGTGCGCGTACCTGCTGAGAATGTAATTCCATTATAGACCCCTCCCCGTACAATTTGTCATTTTGAAGCGAAAATCATCAGATGATTTCTTGACATATTATAACGAAGTATGCCGAGGCTGACAAGTAAAAATGGTGTGATTTTGCGCATCCGGAAGAGGAGAGCTTTTGAGACGCTGTGTGCCGGGGGGAAAGAGAGCAGATCATGCCGGTGTCAGTCGGCGGCGTCGGTGCAGTAAAAAACGTAACGCTCGGCGTATTCAACAGTGAGAGACTCCAATACGAATCGCAACAATTTAGCGTAAGTGTTTGAGCGTATAAGGGAAGGGACGAATGGAACTGCTCTGCAGTACGGCTATGCAATACTGCATCATCTGCAAGGTCAGGTGTAGTATGCGTAGTCCTGAGACAACAATAAAGCCGTGCGAGGGCAATCGGACGAAATGGGTTCGACTCACAGAATAAGGAATTATTATAGCGAGGAGGATTAGACACTCGAAACATAAAAAATATACATTTCAGATAATAGGACGGGAAGTAGATCCGTCCTTAGAGAGAATTATTTCTTAGTGTCCGGCAGTAGCTTTTGCTTTATGATGAAATAGTAGGCTGTCAGAACAATCGTGCGAGGAGTATTCCCTTGAGTAAAATCAATGGCCTTCATCGTTTGAACTATATGGAACACTCCTACGAGTTTGAATTGTTTTCGATTTTTGGACATGACACCGCTAAGATCAAGAGTAGGTAGCGGGCTTCTGACGAAAAAGGCATGTCCTGTGCGGCAGCTAAAATTCAGCCTTATTTTTAGCCTTTCTGCATTGATACGAGATAAGATTACCTAACATGAGATGGCAATAAAATCGCATGACTTCCCCACATTATGGTACCGGTTGGCATAGGCAGGGACAATCTAAAACACCTTTTGCCGGTTCGAGTCCTGTACCGCGCACCAGAAAAAAAACCTTGAAGCTTCAGTGGCTTCAAGGTTTTTTTTATTGCCCTGAGGTGCCATTTACCCTTTATCGTACCCTTTATAAATTGAGAACATTTGTAATGAAGCCTTCCATATGCATTCCTCCCATCTGTGAATTGCAACCGGAATCCATCTTTTTCTCATTGCCGATTCAATCTATTGGGTGACACGAACTCTATAACTGCCGTGTACGCGGGCGAAAGGTGATGGATATTTACCGCGAACATACCATTGCGGTAGGGGGCTGATTGTGATATGATTCATTAAAAGGCACAGGCCCGGCCTGTTTTCCCGCGTCCTGCGGCACAGAATAATAGGGAAGCGGAAACGGCGGGCGGGACCTTGAAAATTGACAAAACAGAAAGGATCACTTGACGATGAAACCCAAATTTGACGGCTACGCGGCGCAGTACGACGCCTGGTTTATGGAAAACGAAAACGTGTTCCAGAGCGAATTCCGCCTGTTTGAAAAGGCAATCGGCGATATTTCGGGGAAGCGCGTGCTCTCCGTCGGCTGCGGCAGCGGCCTGTTCGAGAGTATGATCGACTGCAAGAACATCGAGGGCGTTGAGCCCTCGCGCGACATGGGCGCGATCGCGCAGAAGCGCGGCATCAACGTCATCGCCTTCGGCGCGATCGAGGAGGTCGAGCTTGAGGAGAACGCCTACGACATCATCTATTTGAACGGCAGCTCCAGCTATATGGAGGACCTGACGCGCGCGTTCGACGTGTGCAAAAAGGCGCTCAAGCCGAACGGCACGTTCATTTCTCTGGACGTCCCCAAGGAAAGCGCATTTGGCTTCATGTACCTTCTCGCCAAGGCCGTTGGCACGTTCGACCACCCGTCCCTGCGCGGTGTCATGCCCAAACTGCCGTATCCGCTCGAGCTATGCTGCGCAGGCGTGTGGCATTCCACGGAGGAGAAGGTCGACGCGCTCAAATCGCTCGGCTTCCACGATTTTGACTTCTACCAGACGCTCTTGAAGAACCCTATGTACACCAACGAGAGCGTGGAGGACGTCGTCCCCGGCTATCAGAGCGGCGGCTACGTCGCGCTCATCGCCCACAAATGAGCGGGGAGAACAGAGTGAAGCTCTCCGAGAGGATCTACGAGCGGGCAAAGGCGCTCTGGCCGCGGTATCTGACCCATCCGTTTGTGACGGAGATGGCGGACGGCACGCTGCCGAAGGAAAAAGTTCCGCTACTATATGGTGCAGGATTATCTGTACCTGCGGGATTACGTGAAAATTTTTGCGGCGATCCTTCAGAAAACCGACGACTTCGAGCAGATTCGCTTTTTGAGCGGGGAGATGGCGAACACGATCGACGAGACGTTCCGCACGCATCTTCCGTACATGAAGCGCCTCGGCGTCACGGAGAAGGAGATCGCCGATGCGCGCCCGCACATCGACAACAGCGCCTACAGCCATTACATGCTCTGCGAGGCGCAGGCGGGGGATGTGCTGACGGGGCTCGTGACGCTTTTGAACTGCTCGTGGAGCTATGCGTATATTGCCGAGCAGATGGTGGAGCGCTGCCCAAGCGCCCTGCACGATGAGAACTACGGCGCGTGGTTCGCGGGCTACGTTTCCGAGGAGTACCGGCAGACGAATCAGGCCTTGATCGACCGGATCGACGCGCTCGCCGAAGTGATCGACGAAAAGAAGGCGCAGCGGCTCTGCGAGATCTTCGAAAATTGCTGCCTTTTTGACCTGCGCTTCTGGGACATGGTCTACACGATGGGCGAGAACTGAACAGGAAAGAAAAAGCCGGAGCAGCCTGAGCTGCTCCGGCTTTTTTCATTGAAAAGAAAGGAAAATTCACGGTTCCACGTTGGCGTGCTCCATCAGGTCGATGAGTACGCGGATGCCCTGCAAATACGAGCGGACGAGAAGACGCTCGTTTGTGCCGTGCACGCCGGAGGCGGCCTCCGCGGGCTCGGTCATAAACGGGCTGCACCGCAGGCACGTGTCGCAGATCTCCTCATAGAGGTGCGCGTCCGTCGCGCCCACGGCCATCGACAGGATGAACACGACGTCCGGGAAGTAGCGCTGCATGCTCTCGACGACCCTGCGATAGCCGTAGCCGTCGCGCTTTGCGATGGCGGAGGGGTCGTTCGCGCAAAAAGCGCATCTCGACGCCTTTGTCCTGTACGGCCTCACGGCAGTGGGCCATGACGCTCTCGACCGTGTCTCCGTCCGCCAAGCGGAAGTTGATGACCGCGGTCATATCCTGCGGCATCACGTTGCACGCGGCGCTGCCGCCGCGGATCATCGTGGGCGCGATAGTGGTGGTGACAAACGGGAAGAGGTCGGGCGAGCCCATGCAGCAGGCCGCGATGGCGTCCGCGTTGCCCGCAACATCCTGCACGAGCGTTTTGAGCGGCTCCTGCGTGATATAGGGCGCGAGCGTTTCAAACGCGCCGGTCATGGCGCTGTTGAGGCGCACGGCAAACGGTGCGCGCGTGATGTCGGCGATCGCACCGGAGAGACGCCCAAGTGACGTGCCGCCGTAGGGGCGGCTCGGAATGCCCGCCGATGCTGTGGACGGAGAGCTCCAAATCGGCATAGCCCTTTTCCATCAGCTGCACGCTGACAATGGACGTCTCCGGCGCGCCGAAGGCCGATGCCGGGCTCAATTTTGCAGCCGCCCTCGTCAAGAACGAATTCGAGCGTCACGCCCCGCGCCTTCAAATGCTCGGCGATGGCGAGCGCGCCTAAGTTGATGGTCTCCTCGTCGTCGCCGAAGGCGAGATACGCCGTGCGGGCAAAGGACTTGCCGCGGGCGAGCAGATATTCCGCGGCCTCCAGCACGCCGAAGACCTGCTCTTTGATGTCGAGCGTGCCGCGGCCCCAGATATAGCCGTCCGCGATGTCGCCGGAAAAGGCGGGATGCGTCCAGTCCTGCTCTGTGCCCTCAACAACAGGAACGACGTCCTGATGCGACATGTAGAGGCAGGGGCGCAGAGAAGCGTCGCTGCCGGGGATGGTGATGAGCACGGCGTGGTGGCCGATGCGCTCAAACGTGCCCACGCGCATGATGTTGGGGTAGCTTGCCTTGATGTGCGCGTGCAGCTTGTATGGTCTTGCACCGGATGGCGGCGGACAGGCGGGCGGCCGCGCCCTCGCCGTCAAGTCGGGATAATTGCCCTCCGGGGCAAAAAATCGGTCACTTTTTTCTGTATCATGCCATTTTATCCTCCAGATAACGGCTGAGAAACTCACGCGTGCGCGGCTCCTTGGGGTTACCGAAGACCTCCTTGGGCGAGCCCTGCTCTAAGATAACCCCCTGATCCATGAAGACGACGCGGTCGCTCACTTCCTTGGCAAACGCCATCTCGTGCGTGACGACGACCATCGTCATGCCCTGCTGAGCGAGGTTTTTCATGACGTCCAGCACCTCGCCGACGATCTCGGGGTCGAGTGCGGAGGTCGGTTCATCGAAGAGCATGATCTCCGGCTCCATGCACAGCGCCCGCGCGATGGCGACGCGCTGCTTCTGCCCGCCGGAGAGGCGGCGGGAGTCGGCGTGGATGAAGTCGGCGAGGCCAACGGTCGTTAAGTGCTTGATGGCCGTGGCCTCGGCCTGCGTCTTGGGATGTGCTTGACGTCCATGGGAGCGAGGGTGCAGTTGTCGAGCACAGACTTGTTGTTGAAGAGGTTAAAGCCCTGAAACACCATGCCGATCTTCTGGCGCAGGGCGTTCAGGTTGACCTTTAAGTCCATTAAATCCTGCCCGTCGAACCAGATGTGGCCCGAGTCGGCCTCTTCCAGTAAGTTGATGCAGCGCAGCAGCGTCGATTTGCCGGAGCCGGATGCGCCGATGATGCACACGACCTCTCCGCGGTTGACCTCAAGGTCAATGCCCTTGAGCACGTGCAGGTCGCCGAAGGACTTTTCGAGCTGTTCGATTTTGATGATGGGATCGTTCGTCATAGCGCCCTCCTGTCAGTTCGAGCTGGGAAGCCCCAGATCGACGGTTTGGTTGCCCCGGTGCCGCTTGGTGTTGTCCGGCGCGGTCATCTTTCCCGTGATGGCCTTGAGCAGGAGCGAAGAAAGATACGTCAGGAACAGGTAAACGATGGCGGCGATGAGGTAGCACTCGGTACCTTTATAATAAATACCGGCGACCGAGCGGGTCATGAACATCAGATCGGACACGCCGACGACGCACAGCACGGACGAATCCTTGATGTTGATGATGAATTCGTTGCCGATGGCGGGAAGCGAGTTCTGATGGCCTGCGGAAGACGACCTTGCGCATGGCCTGCCAGTGCGTCATGCCGAGCGAGCGCGCGGCCTCCATCTGGCCCGCGTCCACGGCGAGAATGCCGCCGCGCAGGACCTCGGCGAGGTAAGCCGTGGAGTTGAGGGAAACGGTGACAAGACCTGCTAAGAAGAGCGGCCAGACGCGGTTGATGTCCGAAACGCTCATGCCCGTGCGTTTGAAAAGGCCGAACACGGCGTTATAGAGGATGAGCGACTGCACCATCATTGGCGCGCCGCGGATGACGAAGATATAGAAGCGGGAGAATTTGTTGGCAACGATCTTGAGGAACTTCACAAAGTCGTTGTCGCGTTTGTCGGGCTCCTGAATGCGGAGGAAGACCATGAGAAGCGCCAGCACGAACGCGATCGCCGTGCCGAAGAGCGCGAGGCGCACCGTGTACGAAATGCCGATGGCGAAGAGCGAGCGCTGGTTGTACGCCATGTAGGCCATCATGGAGAGCGTGTCGGTCGGGTTGCTGTCGGCATGGATGGCGGTGTTGATGATGTAGGCGAGCTTTAAAATGAAGCGGTCGAGCACCAGCAGCGCGCAGGCCGCGGCGTCGAGATACGAGAGGTAACGGCTGACGCGCACGATGAGGGGGCGCTTCATAATAGTGGAGCTGTAATTGTTCCAATAGGCCCACTTGACGAGCAGCGCCATGGCGCTCACGCCGAGGAAAAACCAGCAGATCACCGCGAGCGCCGTGCCGAATACGGACTGCGCGGGGATGAAGCTGTACGGGCTGGGGGCGGAGTAGAACATGCCGAGACCCAGCAGGGCGATGAAACTTCCGCCTAAATAAACATAACGGTGATCCCGGGTGATGAAGTTCTTCCGGGGCGCGGTGGGTGCTGCCATGGTGTTTCCTCCTTTATGGTGCGAAGCGCGTTGTCTCTAGAGTGCTTCGCGTACCCGCCGCCGCGTGAAAAACGCGGCGGCGGTGCGTGGGATATTACTGGGGCTGGCCGTCGACGGCTGCCTGCCACATGGCGGCGCGGGCGTCGTCGTCGATGCCGGAAAGGATGGTGTTGATCTGATCAAGGAGTTCATTGTCGCTTTGCGCAGACCCACGCAGGAGCCCTTTGGCCGGCAGCGTGAAGCCGCTGCCCTCATCGAAGGTGACCAGACGGAAGTTCGGGTTGGAAGCGAGGTAGCCCTGCGCGTTCTCAACGTTGATGACGATGGCGTCGCAGGTGCCCTGCTGCAGGCGGGAGATCATGTCGGGCACGCTGCCGACGGGGCTTAAGTGGTCGACGCCTTCGATCTGCTCGATGACATCGTCAAGCGCCGTGCCCCTGCTGGCCGAGGACGGCCGCGCCGGAGAAGTCCTGAATGGAGGTGGCATTTAAGTACGGGGAATCGGCGAGCACCATCAGGCCGTAGGTGGTCTCACGGTAGGGCTCGGAGAAGTTGATGGATTCGCGGCGCTCGGCGGTGTCCATCATACCGGCGATGATGGCGTCGATCTGGCCCTGATTGAGCGCGTCGATCAGGCCGTCCCAGCTGAGCTTGACGATGACGAGCTCCTTGCCGAGGCCCTCTGCGATGGCCTTGGCGATCTGCACGTCGTAACCCTCGGCATACGTGCCGGCGACGTTTTCAACGGGGACGTTCGAGTCCGTCGCTTCGCTTTCCTGCCAGTTGTTGGGGGCGTAAGCGCACTCCATGCCGACGCGGGATTCGTTGCTTTCGTTCGTGGTGGTGTCCTGCTGTTCCTGCTGCTGATCGCTGCTGGAATCGTCGGCGGCCTGACTGCCGCAGGCGGTGAGTGCGAAGAGCATGATGGCCGCCAGCAGGAGGGCGGTAAAGGTTCTGAGCTTCATGATGGTGGTTTCCTTTCTTGCGATGAGTTTGATTTTTCAAAAACAGGGGAGTCCTGCTTTTTTCGGGTTTTCGCACTCCCGATGCAGACAAAAAACAAAGCCGTAAATGCTTTGTGAAGCATTTACGGCTGCAACTGTACTGCAATCCGGCAAACCGGTCATCACCTTGGGGGGGATAAACAGCTTGCCGACCTCGATAGCGCTCCACATACGTGACAGTCCGGCGGATATTCTCCGACGAACCAGCGGCAAACGGCACAGGAACCGTTTCCACTTCGGCGGCATCCCCTTTCGCGCGCTCCGGCTTCCTGTGCCGGTGCGAACGCGCTACTTTTGTCAGCCGCGCCTCTATCTTCCCGACCTCGCGATCGGGCGTTTGAAATTGTTGGCGTTACCATACTCCCATGCTGGGAAAAATGTCAATCCCTAATTTTTCCACTTCTCCAAATTTTGAGAATCTTTTTACACGGAAGAATGGGTTCTTGTGAAATATTACCACAGCTTTCCTGCATGAATATCGGATATGACACAGCGAAATGTAAAGAAGGGGCCGGAGCATGATACCCCAGCCCGCTGAAAATTCATCTCAAAACTCGGTGACGACATCGTACCCGCTGCCCGTCCAGATGGCGGGACGCGTTTCCAGCGTGTGCAGCGCGGTGACAAAATCGGGCAGCGTTGTGACTGTTTCGGGCAGCCACGTCACATATTTTCCCCACCTGCTCCGGCCCGTGCGCGTCGCTCGCGCAGATGGCCTTGAGCCCCAGCTCGCGGCAGAAGCGCAGTGCCGTCCGGTTCTCCTCAAGCGGCGTGCTGCCGTTGAGGACCTCCGCGCCGTCAAGACCGTGCACATCGCGCAGGTGCTCGCGCAGCCCGCGATTGTTGCTGCGAAAAGGGGTGGCAGGAGACGCAGAAACCGTCCTTTTCGCGCACCAGGTCGATAAAGTCCTGTGCGCTGACGCGCTGGTCGGGGATGCCGTCGATCCCCGTGCGGTGATATCGCCCCAGAGCGAGAAAAAAATTCCACGCCGACGAAGATGGGATAGCCGATCTCGCGGGAATAGGCCTCCGCGCGCTCGCGCAGGCCCATGCTGTCGTGGTCCGTGATGCAGATCGCGTCCAGCCCCTTTTGCCTGGCGATAGAGACGATCTCCTCCGGTGGAGAAAGCTGTCGGTCGAGTAGGTGCATTCGTGCAGGTGCATATCAACAAGCATGGTAAGTTTACTCCTTTTCTCCGTGGCGAATGACCTTCAGCACGCTGCCGTCGTCCTTCCACACAATGTCGTTGAGGCCCAGAAATGACGCGATATAGTCGTTTGCAGGATGGCGGAAGACCTCCTCTGCCGAGCCGAGCTGCAAGAGCTCGCCCTCGCTCATCACGGCGATGGAGTCAGCCAGAATGAGCGCCTCCTCCTGATCGTGTGTGACGAAGACCATCGTGATGCCGAGCTCGCGCTGCAAGCGCCAGAGCTCCCGCGCATCCGCACGCGCGCAGCGCCGCGTCGAGGTTCGAGAGCGGCTCGTCAAGCAGGCAGAGCTTTGGTTCGACGATGAGCGCGCGGGCGAGTGCCACGCGCTGCTGCTGGCCGCCCGAGCTCGCCGATGCGCGCGTTCTCGCGCTCGGCAAGGCCGACGACGAGACTCAGGTACCGGCGGCCCTTTTCCTTTGCCTCCGCGCGGGAATAGCCGCGGAATTTGAGTCCGTAGGTCACGTTTTGCAGCACGCTCATGTGCGGGAACAGACCATAGGACTGGAAAACGGTCGAAACCGGCCGCCGCTCGGGCGGGAGCGCGGTGATATCCTGCCCGTCGAGGAGCACCCTGCCGCCGTCGGGCTTGAGAAAGCCGCCAATCATGTTGAGCGTGGTCGTCTTGCCGCAGCCCGACGAGCCGAGAATGCACAAAAGTCCGCCCTCTTCCAGGCCGAGGGAGGTCATGCACGGCGTATTTGCCGTCAAACTGCTTGCTCAAGCGGTCAAGTTCGAGATACACGGCGATTTTCTCCTTTCCGGGCGATGAAGTAGGCGAGGCCTCAACGAGCAGAACGATGACGGTGATGACGCTTTGCGATCAGCGAGGCAAGGGCGTAATCGCCCTGATATACCGCGTCGAAGAGCTTGAAGACGGCCAGCTGACGCTTGGCGTCGATGAGAAAGATGATGGAGCCCGCCGTCGTCATGCTGCTTGTGAAGTTATAGACAAAGCAGCTCAAGAACGCGGGCCGCAGTGCGGGAAAGACCACATCGCGCAGCACGGCGAGCCGTCCCGCGCCAAGGTCGCGCGCCGAGCGCTCCTGCACTTCGGGCAGGAGCGCGAGCGAGGCGGTGCAGATCTTCGTGGAGGTCGGCAGCTGCTTGAAGAGCATGTTGGCCAGCACGATGAGGGGCTGTGCCCGTCAGCTTGAGCGGCGCGTGGTTGAACGCGAGAATGTAGCCGATGCCAAAGCACGTGCCCGGCAGCATATAGGGCAGCGTCGCCAGGCAGTCGAAAAGGCTGCGGCCAAGGATGCGCCGGCGGTCCATGTAGTAGGCGAAGAGCATCGCAAAAAACCGTGCCGGCGATAGAGACGATGAGCGCGTATTCAACGCTTCGCAGCATCGTCGACGAACCGATGCGCCAGAGCTGATCCCAGTATTGCAGCGTGAAGGAGTAGACGCCCTTCGTGCTCTTCAAAAAGCCCGAGAGGAACACGCAGCCGTATTGCAGCACGATCATTACGAAGAAAACGGTGCTCAGCGCGATCATGCCCCAGCCCATTGCGCCGCAATGCGGCAGCGAAAGGCCAAGCTCTGTCTGAGCAGTGCGGCTGGCGTCGGTCAGCCTGTCCGAGCGGCGCATCAGCGCACGATAGATGAAGAAAAAGATGATCGACGGGATGAGCAGGAACATGTTCATTGCCGAGGACTTTTCAAGGTCCGAGTATCCAACGACTTGCAAATAGATGTCCGCGGCCAGCGTGCTGGAAGCGCCCGCCGATGATGATGGGCGTGCCGAAGTCCGCGAGCGAGCGGACGAACGAGAGCAGCAGGCACACGAGCGTCGCGGGCCGAATGAGCGGCAGGACAATATCGCGCAGGATGGCGCCGCCCGATGCGCCGAGGTCGCGCGCCGAGCGAAGGCTGCCCTCGTCCAGCTTCTCGAGGATGCCGGAGAGAAACATTGCGTTGAGCGGCACGAACGAGATCGACTGCATCAGGATGACGCCCCAGCGATTGTAGGGGTTCAGGCTCAGGTGCAGCAGGCGGTAGGTGATCCACCCGCGCCGCCCGTAGAGCTGGATATAGGCGAGCGACGAGACGAACGGCGGCGACACCATGGCGACGAGCATGATGATCATGCAGAGCGTCTTCTTTCCACCCGCGCGCCGTGGCGCATACGAGCACCGCTGAGAGCGAGAGGATAGTGGACAGCACTGCCGTAAAAACGCCGACAAATACGCTGTTGCGCAGACTCTCGCCGTATTGGCGCAGAACAGTGCCGAACATTGCAAAGCTCACGCCGCCGTCCGCGCCGCGCAGGCTCCGCAGCGCGATGCACGCGATGGGCCAGAGAATGAACAGCAGCACGCTCCCGAGCAGGACAAGTAAGATCAGCTTGTCGGCCGCGTTTTCACATAGGGAAAAAAGGACATCGTGAGATGCCCTTTTTCTGTATTTTTGGATGGCGCCGGCGGACTTCATTTATTCCGTGGCGGCCTTGTCGCCCATCAGGGGCTCAAAGCGGTCGAGGATCTCGGTGCGCTGGGAACCGAACAGGGACAGGTCCTCCGTCATGAGGAGCGTAGGATCATAGGACAGCTCAATGCCTTCGATGGAGGGCTTGATGACCTTGATGCCGTTCTTCTGCTCGATCTCGGCGAGCTGACGGAGATGATCGTCGCTGCTGAAGAGCCACTCGACGAAGTACTTGGCGGCGTCGACGTTTTCAGCGTTCTTGAACACGGCCACACCCTCGGGGACCAAACGATGGTCAGGTCGTTCTCCTCGGCGGCCTGCTCGATGCTGGCGTCGATGTAGGAGATGCCGACAGCGAACTCACCGGAAAGACCTTGTTCTTCAGGTCGGATCCGCGCTTGCCGTGGTAAGGCAATGTTGTTGTTCAGGGCATCGAAGTAGTCCCAGCCCTGATCGCCCTTGGCCTGCAGCAGCGCGTTGACCACGGCGTAGTTGGTGCGGGAACGGCAGGGGTTGGACATGACGATCTCGCCCTCATACTGGCTGTCGGTCAGGTCATCCCAGCTCTCGGGAGCGGTCAGACCCAACTCCTCCATGAGAGGGGGATTGTTGAGCAGGAAGCCGACAATGGTGATGCCAGCTTGGAATACCAGTAACCCTCGGTATCCTTGTACTCGTCCGCCGAAACTCGGCAGCCCGCGTCAAAATTGACGGGCTCAAGCAGGCCGTCGTCCTTGGCACTCATGAAGAACGCGTCGATGCCGCCGCCGAACCACAGGTCAGCGGACGGGGTGCCGCCCTCGGCGCGGAGCTTGGAGAGCACCTCGCCGGAGGACATGGACGACATTCGACCCACGCCGGTGTCGGCCCGGTGAACGCGTCGAACAGGGGACCATGGGCGTCGCCGGTGGCGACGACCTTCATCGTGCCGGAGAAGCTCGGGAGCGGTGTCCTGAGGCTCGTCGGGCGTCTGCGCGTCGTCAGTCTTCGAGCCGCAGGCGACCAAACACCATCACGACGCAAAGCAGCAGAGAAAACAGTTTTTCATAATTAACCTCTTTTCAAATTTGCTAAAGAAATCCCCGCCGCTGCGCTGACGGTGGCGAGGACTATTTTTAAGATAGAATAACGCAAAAAGTAAAATCGAAATTTGCACATGACTAAGGCGATTTCATCGAAAAAACAATTATTTGGCAAACTGCGGATCAAGGGACGGACAGCGCGTATGCCGCGTAGAGCGCCGCGCCGAGGGGGAGCGTTTCCTCGTCGATGTCGAAATCGCCGCGGTGGTTGGAGATGCAGGTGTGCGGCTTTTGGGGTTTGCCGTGCCGAGGTAGGCGTAAGCGCCCTTCGTTTGCAGCAGATACTCGGCGAAATCGTCCCCATGAGCGACAGCGCGCGGTTTGCCGTCGATGGGGATGCCGAGCGCGTCGGCGACGCGCTCGACCTCCCCCACACCGGCGTCGTTCGTGAGCGGCGTGGCGAAGATCGTCCCATTCGACCTCTGCCGTGCCGCCGTAAAGAGGCGGAAGATGTGTGCGGCCGCGGCGTTGATCGTTTCGCGAAGGTGCGCGCGGCTCTCGGGCGAGGGCATGCGCGTCGTGCCCTCGAGCACGGCGGTCTCGGCCACGGCGTTGTGAGCCGTGCCGGCGTTCAGCTGCCCACGCCGATGAGCACCGGCTCGACCGGCGAGGTCATGCGCGTGACGATGGACTGGAGCGCGACGACGAGCTCGCTTGCGATATAGAGCGCGTCCACGCCGAGCTGCGGCGTGGAGACGTGCGCGCTTTGCCGTGGATGCGGATGATAAAGTGGTCGACGCCCGCGTTGTTGGCCCCCGGCTTGACGCCGACGGTCCCCCGCGGGAAGGTCGGACGCCGTGTGCAGCCCGAAGACGCGCTGTGCGCCATCCAGCATGCCCGCGGCGATGAGCGGCCTTGCGCCCTGACCGATCTCCTCGGCGGGCTGGAAGAGGAAGCGCACCTCGCCGCCAAAGTCCGCGCGGTGTGCGCTCAAAACCTTTGCCGCGCCGAGAAGACACGTCGTGTGCGCGTCGTGGCCGCAGGCGTGCATCATGCCCGGCGTTTGCGAGCGGTAGGGTACGTCGTTCGTCTCCTGAATGGGTAAGGCGTCGATATCCGCGCGCAGCACGACAAGGCCGCTTCCATTGCCGTTGCCGGTCAAATGGCCGACAACGGCAGTCTCGCCGACGCGCTCGTGCGGGATGCCGCACCTGTCAAGCTCGCGCTCGATGCGCGCGGCAGTGTGGGTATTCGTGCAGGCCGAGCTCTGGGGCGCGGTGAAATTCCCGCCGCAGTGCGATGAGCTCGTCGCGAAGCTGCCGGCACTCTTCTCTCAGGGCGTTCATGGTGAATTTCCTTTCTTAACCCTTGGCAGGAATCTTTTCGCGCAGGGATTCGAGACGGTTCAGCGCGTCGGTGAGCGTTTCGTCCTTCTTGGCGAAGTGCAGGCGGATGAGGTGGTTGACCGGCTCACGGAAGAAGCTCGAGCCCGGCACCGCGCCCACGCCGACCTTGCTTGCAAGGTCCTCGCAGAATTGAAGATCGCTCTCGTAGCCAAACTCCGAGATGTCGAGCATCACGTAGTAAGCGCCCTCGGGGTCATTGTGGACGATCTTGAGGTCGTCAAGGCCCTTTAAGAACAGGTCCTTTTTGTGCGTGTACTCGGCCTGCAGCGCGTCGTAGTAGTCCTGACCGAAGTTGAGACCGGGGATGATGGCCTCCTGTAGGGGCGCCGCCGCGCCGACGGTGAGGAAGTCGTGGACTTTCTTCGCGCGGTCGATGATCTCCGGCGGGGCGATGATGTAGCCAAGGCGCCAGCCGGTGATGGAATAGGTCTTGGAAAGCGACGAGCAGGACAGCGTGCGCTCCCACATGTCGGGCAGCGTCGCAAAATAGGTGTGCTGGTGCGGGGCGTAAATGATGTGCTCGTAGACCTCGTCAGTGATGACGTAGACGTCATATTTCTTGGCAAGACCCGCGATGATCTCAAGCTCCTCGCGCGTGAAGACCTTGCCGCAGGGGTTCGAGGGGTTGCACAGCACGAGCGCCTTGGGGTGCTGGCGGAACGCGTCCTCGAGCACTTCGGGGTCAAACGTGAACGACGGCGGCGTGAGCGGCACATAGATGGGCACCGCACCCGGAGAGGATCGTGTCGGCACTGTAATTTTCGTAGAACGGGGAGAAGATGACGACCTTGTCGCCGGGATTGGCGACGGTCATCATTGCGGCCATCATGGCCTCGGTGCTGCCGCAGGTGACGACGATCTCGCCGTTGGGGTCGATGTCGCGGCCCATGAAGTGGGACTGCTTCTTCGCCAGCGCCTCGCGGAAGTCCTGCGCGCCCCAGGTGATGGAGTATTGATGATAGTCCTCGTAGGCGACCTGAGAGGCGGTCGAGGATGGGCTTGGGCAGGTCGAAAGTCGGGGGAAGCCCTGGGAAAGATTCACCGCGCCGTACTGGTTGGAGATACGGGTCATGCGGCGGATGACGGAATCGGTAAAAACTCGCGGTGCGGTCAGAAAGTGCCTGCATTTGTTTCCTCCTGTGAGATAAGATTTTCCGTTGTTCAAGATATGCTGCGGGTCGAGCGCCGTTTTGATGGCGTTCATGGCCTGTAAATTTTCCTTCGCCGTCTGGCGCAGGAAAGTAGGGACGCTTCGATAGCCCGATGCCGTGCTCGCCGGAGGCGACGCCGCCGAGGCGATAGGCTTCGGCATAGGCCCTGTCCATGTTTTCGTGCAGCTCGCGCTGCCACGTTTCTTCATCCGCTCACCGCGCACGACACAGGTGCACATTGCCGTCGCCCGCGTGGCCGAAGCTGACCATCTGCATGCCGCTCTGGGCTTCCAAGTCGTTGATGAAGCGGATGAAGTCCGCCGTGCGGCTGATGGGCACGACGATATCGACCGGCTCCTGCTCGGAAACGGCCTCCACGGCCTTGACAAGCGCGCCGCGCACGCGCCAGATGTCAGCGCACTGCCGCGCGTCGGAGAGCTCGATAAAGTCGAGCGCGCCGTTTTGCAGTGCCAGAGAGCGCACGCGCGCGCGCATTGGCCGTGACCTCTTCGCTTCTGCCGTCAAAGGTCAAGAGAATATAAGAGCCGGCGTCGGGGCGGGGATAAGAGACGCCGCAGAAGCGTTCGCCAAGCGCGACGACTTTGCGCTCCATGAATTCGACCGCCGTGGGGTTCGCATTCGCACGCAGGATGGTCAAAACGCTCTGGATGCCGGTTTTCAGGCCGGCATACGGCACAAGCACGCTGAGCGAGGCCTCGGGCTTGGGAACAAGGCGCAGCAGGCACTTTGTGATGACGGCGAGCGTACCCTCCGAGCCGATGAGAAGGTGCTTGAGCGAGAGCCCGCTCGCGTCCTTGACCTGCTTGCCGCCGACTTGCATCACCGTGCCGTCAGCGAGCACGACCTCGAGTCCGCGCACATAGTCGCGCGTGACGCCGTACTTCACCGCGCGCATGCCGCCGGCGTTCGTGCTGATGTTGCCGCCGATGCTCGAGGCCTTTTCGCCGGGATCGGGCGGGTAGAACAGCCCGCGCGCTTCGACATAGGCCTGCAAGTCCTGCAAGAGCATACCGGGCTCGACCGTGACGGTCATCGTGTCCTCGTCGAGCTCGAGTACGCGGTCCATGCGGGAAAGGTCAAGGATGATGCCGCCCTCGAGCGGCACGGTAGAGCCGACAAGATTCGTCCCCGCACCGCGCGGCGTGACGGGAACGCGGTGCTCGTGCGCGTAGCGCAGGAGCGCGCTCACCTCCTCGGTGGATAAGGGAAGGCGAGCGCCTCGGCGCTGCCGTGGACGCGGCCGAGCACGTCGCTCTGGTATTCTGCGGGAATGTCCGCGCCGGTGAGCAGGCGGTTTTCGTCTGCAATGATGCGCTGCAGCGCGGAAAGATCAAGTGCCATAATAAATTCCTCCCGGAAAGGCGTACCGCCGCCCGCGCTCCCTGCGTTGCGGGAGCGCGGCGGCGGTCAGATGGTGTTTACTGATTGATCAAGTCCTGATCCCAGCCCACTGCGATGAAGTAACCGCCGAAGGTGTTGTTGAACACGTCCTCCGTCGCGCTGGACTGGAAGGCTTCGACGACCTTCTCATAGATGGCGGCGGTGTCGGGGTCTTCGACGTCAGCGGTGCGCGCGGCGATTAGATTCCAGTAATCCTCCACGTCGAGGACGCTGTCCTTGTAGATGGCCTCGTCGGTCTTGAGGCCAAAGTCGAGCGCGTAGTTGCCGTTCACGACCGCGGCGGCCACGTCGGGCAGGACGGAGGGGATGGTGTTGGCCTTGAGTTCTTCGATGGTGATGTTGACCTTGTAGCTCGTGATATCGTCAATGGTGGGGTTAAAGGCGGCGTTGGGGTCGAGCTCGATGAGGCCCGCGGCTTCGAGCACCTTGAGCGCGCGGCCGCCGTTGGTCAGATCGTCGGGAATGGCGACGACGTCACCGTCTTTGAGCTCGTCAACGGAACTGACCTTCTGGGAGTAGAGGTTCAGCGGGATGATGAAGGTGTTGCCGATGTTCTGGATCGCATAGCCGAAGTTGTCGATCTCGTTCTGGAGATAAATGAGGTGCTGGAAGGCGTTGAGGTCGATGTCGCCGTTGGCGAGCGCGTTGTTCGGGGTCACGTAGTCCGAGAACTGCACGATCTCGAGGTCGATGCCCTCGTCGGCGAGCGCGGCCTTCGCGCTCGCCCACAGGTCGTCATAGATGCCGCCGACCACGCCGAGCTTGACGGTCACGGTCTCGCCGGACTGATTGTCGGTGTTGGCATCGCTGTTGTCGGCGGAGTCGTCGGCCTTGGAGCCGCAGGCGGTCAGCGCGAGGGCGAGCGTGGCGGCTGCAAGGGCGAGGGCAAAGAACTTTTTGAGCTTCATGGAAATATCCTCCGTTAAAATAATTTTTGTAATGGGGTGGGTAGGGGCTGTATGGGGATCACGTTAATGCGTGTTCTTTTTTTGACGATGCGTCCGCCGACAAATTCGATGACGCAGACGATGAGCACAAGGACGAGCACGGTGACGTTCGTGATGTCGGCCATGTTGCGGTCGTGGCCGTAGCGGATGGCGAAGTCGCCGAGGCCGCCCGCGCCGGCGACGCCGGCCATGGCCGTCAGGTTTAAGAGACTCACGATCGTGATGGTCGTGCCGCGCGCGATGGCCGCGATGCTCTCCTTGAGATACACGCGGAAGATGATCTCAAGCGGGCTCGAGCCCATCGAGAGCGCCGCCTCGATAAGGCCGCCGTCGAGCTCGGCGAGCGCACTTTCGACCTGACGGGTGAAAAACGGCACTGAGCCGAACACCAGCGGCACGATCGCACCGCGCACATAGAGCACCGTGCCGACCAGCGCGCGCGTGATGGGCATGACCCACGTCAGTAGGATGATAAACGGGATGGAGCGGAACAGGCTCACGAGCTTGTCGAGAATTTGGTAGACGACCTTGTTCTCCAAAATGCCGTTCGGCTTTGTCACCGTGAGCACCACGCCGAGCAGAAGCCCGAATACGAACGAGATGAGGCCCGACCAGAGCACCATGAGCATCGTGTCGCCGAGGGCCTTATAAAAGTCCGGCAGCTTGCTTGCAAGGTTCGGGGCAATGTTAACGATCAGCTCTTGCATCTTTGATGACCTCCACTCCGACATTTTTTCGATCAGGTATTCGATCGCTTTCGTGATCTGCTTTCTCTCGCCGCTGATGATGGCGACCGTTCCGCCGATGGGGGAATCCTGCACGATGGTGATATCGGCGAAAATGATGTTGAGCGAGACGTTGAACATCTGCGACACGGCGGAGATGATCGGCTCGTTGACGTTGCGCTGAATATAGGACAGGCGGACGATGAGCTCGCCGGGCTGGAGACGCGTGACGGGGGAATCCTCGGCGATGAGCTCTTCGACCTTCTGGAGGTTCGAGGTCGTGTGGATGAAGCTCTTCGTGATGTCCTGCTTGGGCTCAGCGAAGACCGTGAAGACCTCGCCCTGCTCGACGACGCGGCCGTATTCCATGACGGCGACGCGGTCACAGATCTCCTTGACGACGGCCATCTCGTGCGTGATGAGCACGATCGTGATGCCGAGCGTTTCGTTGAGGTGCTTGAGAAGGTGCAGGATCGCCTTCGTTGTCTGCGGGTCGAGCGCGGAGGTCGCCTCGTCGCACAGAAGCACCTGTGGGTCGTTGGCAAGGGCGCGGGCGATGGCGACGCGCTGCTTCTGTCCGCCGGAGAGCTGGCTGGGGTAGGCGCCCGCCTTGTCGCCGATGCCGACGAGTTCCAAGAGCGTTGCGACCTTCTTCTGGATATCCTCCTTGCTCAGGCCGCTGCCCTTGAGCGGGTAGGCGACGTTTCCGGCCACCGTGCGCGACGGCATCAGGTTGAAGTGCTGGAAGATCATGCCGATCTTCTTGCGCGCCGCGCGCAGGTCCTTGGCAGAGAGCGCCGTCAAGTCCTGTCCCGCGACGAAGACGCTGCCGGAGCTTGGCCGCTCCAAAAGGTTGATGCATCGCACGAGCGTGGACTTGCCCGCGCCCGAGAAGCCGATGATCCCGAAGATCTCGCCCGAGCCGATGGAGAGCGACACGTCGCGCACGGCGTGCACGGCCTTTTCGCCCGAGCCGAAGTCCTTGGAAATGTTCTTGAGTTCGATCAAGTGAATTCCTCCTTTATCCCAAAAGCAAACAAAAAAAGCGGGGAGCTCATGAGCTCCCCGCTTCAGGTCAAACGATGTTCGGGCGGCAAGACCCTTCTGCGCGCTTTCAATCAGCGGCGGCAATTTCGTTCCTGTACGTATCGGGCAGGCAAATGAGCATGAGCAATCGTGGGCATCGGCATCGCCATGTCCATGTTCATGCACATTAACATTCGAGAAGTGTAAGAGAACATTTCGTCGAAATCCTTTCCGAAAATCATATTGAGGTTGTAGGTATCATAGCACCGTGAAAAGCACACGTCAACAAAAAATGCGGGAAAATTCGCAACTTAGTCACACTTGACTAAAGCGGAAGAATAAACATGCGAATAAAATCGGGTAATATTGCCAGCAAATTTGCCGCGCCGTTCAGTTTTGAAATGAAAAAAGAGGAACGGAAGCGGTCAGCTTCGTTCCTCTTTCGCTGATTGAATGCCGAAAAAGCGGCGGCCGTTTTCGTTCGTCAGGGCGATGATTTCATCTGTGCTCATGCCGCGAATTTCTGCGAATTTTGCCGCGATATGGGACACATTGCGCGAGTCGTTGCGCGTGCCGCGCACGGGAACGGGGGCCATGTAAGGGCTGTCCGTTTCGAGAAGCACCCTGTCAAGCGGGACGATCTGCGCGACCTCGACGGTCTTCTTCGCATTTTTGTAGGTCAGTGGCCCGTCAAAGCCCAGATACCAGCCAAGTTTCAAAAGCTCCTGCGCGGTCTCGGCGCTGCCGGAAAAGCAGTGGAACACGCCGCGCACCTGCGGAAACTCCTTCACGATGGCGAGGCAGTCAGCATGCGCGTCGCGGTCGTGCACGATGACGGGGAGACCTAATTCCTGCGCCAGCGCGAGCTGGTCGCGGAAAACCTCCTGCTGGAATTCCCGCGGCGGGTTCTGCTCCCAGTAGTAGTCAAGGCCGATCTCGCCGATGGCGACGACCTTCGGGTCCTTTGCCCATGCGCGCAGTGTGTCGAGGCTCTCGCGCGTGTAGGGCGCGCAGTTTTCCGGATGCCAGCCGACGGCGGCGTAGACGTGGGGATATTGTTCCGCGGTCTCCACCGCGCGGCGCGAGGTATCCAAGTCGCAGCCCGGGTCGACGATCAGCCCCACGCCGTTTTCGGGCATGGACGCGAGCAATGCCTCGCGGTCAGCGTCGAACGCCTCATCGTCATAATGGGCGTGGGTGTCAAAAATCAGATTCATTTCTTCTCCTGCTCAAAGATGAGGTCATATTCAAGGATCGCGCCATACAACGTCTGCTGCACGGGCAGAAAACCGACATACCGCCAGCCCTCCGCCGCCGCGCGGTCAATGATGTTCTGGTATTCGGGATCGATCGAATATCTGGCAAGCATGGGTGACGCATTGGCGGCGACTTTTACATGAAAGTATTCATACATGACTTTTTCTCCTTTGCAGGCCCAAAGAGGGCGGGTTTTCGCGCCCCAAGGGCGCGGGGATATGCCGCCTGCGGGCGGCGAAACCACACCCCCATTTTCTTTCCCAAGAAAGAAAACGGGCGGTGTGACCGTCCAAAAGAAAGGGACCTACATTGCAAGCGAGCAGCTCGAAGAGCTGCAATGCTTGCCGATTGCACTGCCCATAGCGCGGCGTTGCCGCGTTTGGTGTTGCTATACGACTTGACTTACTCCTACTATCCGCTGCCGCTCTGCCCGTCTTGTAGGAGTACAGCCTAATTTTCGTCTACTGGAGCACTCCTCAATGCGGCGAGCGCCAGCAATGCCGCTATTTCGCACGCAGGCTGCCGCCGAACGAACGTCACACGCGCCTCACGGTAGTAAGGCGCGGTTGAGACCGGTAACAACTCGCAGGGACTCAATCATCCACCATAATAAGGTTGAGGACCTCCTCACCCTTCTCGGTGTGGACAGCAGAGAGCAGCATGCCGCAGCTCTCAAGCCCCATCATCTTGCGCGGGGGCAGGTTGACGATGGCGACGAGCGTCTTGCCGACGAGCTCTTCGGGCTTGTACCACTTGTGGATGCCGGAGAGGATCTGGCGGTCGGTGCCGGTGCCGTCGTCGAGCGTGAAGCGCAGGAGCTTGTCGCTCTTTTTCACGGCCTCGCAGGCCTTGACCTTGACGGCGCGGAAGTCGGACTTGCAGAACGTGTCGAAATCGACCTTTTCCTCGACCATCGGCTCAAACTCCATCGCGGGGAGAGCGGCCTTCTTCTGCGCCTCCTGAATGGCCTCGAGCTCTTCGAGCGCCTTCTGCGCGTCGACGCGCGGGAAGATGGCCTCGCCCTTGTGGACGGTGACGGTGGGATTCAGGCTGCCCCACTTCGCGGCGCTGTCCCAATCGCGGCAGCACTCGCACGCGCCGATCTGCGCGAAGATCTTCTCGCAGGAATCGGGGATGAACGGGGTGAGCAGCACCGTGCAGATGCGGATGCTCTCGAGGAGGTTATACATGACGGAAGCGAGGCGGGGCTTGTTGGCCTCGTCCTTGGCGAGCGCCCAGGGTGCGGTCTCGTCGATATACTTGTTGGCGCGCTGGATGCACTTGAAGATGAGCTCAAGCGCGTTCTGGAACTGGAACTTCTCCATCTCGGCTTCATACTTGCCGCGCAGCGCGGAGAGCTGAGAGATGAGCTCGTCGTCGAGCGCATCGGTCTGACGGCTTTCCGGCAGCGTGCCGCCGAAATATTTTTCGACCATGGCCGTTGTGCGGGAGACGAGGTTGCCGAGGTCGTTGGCGAGGTCGACATTGATGGTGTTGATGAGCAGTTCATTCGAGAAGTTGCCGTCCGAGCCGAACGGGAACGTGCGCAGCAGGAAGAAGCGCAGCGCGTCCACGCCGAAGCGCTCGGCGAGCACATACGGGTCAACGACGTTGCCCTTGGACTTACTCATCTTGCCGCCGTCCATGACGAGCCAGCCGTGGCCGTAGACGTGCTTGGGAAGCGGCATGCCCATACTCATGAGCATCGCGGGCCAGATAATGGAGTGGAAGCGGACGATCTCCTTGCCGACAAAGTGCACGTCGGCGGGCCAATACTTGTCGTAATCGTCGTACTTCTCGTTCATAAAGCCAAGCGCCGTGCAGTAGTTGAAGAGCGCGTCGACCCAGACGTAAACGACGTGACCCGGGTCAAAGTCCACGGGGATGCCCCAGGTGAAGCTCGTGCGGGAGACGCAGAGGTCTTCAAGGCCCGGCTTGATGAAGTTGTTGACCATCTCGTTGACGCGAGAGGCGGGCTGGAGAAAGTCGGTGTCCTCAAGCAGGTGCTGCACGCGGTCGGCGTACTTGGAAAGCTTGAAGAAGTAGGCCTCTTCCTCGGCGTCCTCGACCTCGCGGCCGCAGTCGGGGCACTTGCCGTCAACGAGCTGGCTCTCGGTCCAGAAGCTCTCGCAGGGCTTGCAGTACTTGCCCTTGTAGGTGCCCTTGTAGATGTCGCCGTTGTCGTGCATCTTCTTGAAGATCTTCTGGATGGCCTCGACATGGTAGTCATCCGTTGTGCGGATGAAGCGGTCGTTCGAAATATTCATGAGCTTCCACAGATCGAGGATGCCCTTTTCGCCGCAGACGATGTTGTCGACGAACTGCTGCGGGGTCACGCCCGCGGCCTTGGCCTTATCTTCGATCTTCTGGCCGTGCTCGTCGGTGCCGGTCAGGAACATGACGTCATAGCCCGTCAGGCGCTTGTAGCGCGCCATCGCGTCGGTCGCTACGGTGCAGTAGGTGTGGCCGATGTGGAGCTTGTCGGAGGGGTAGTAGATGGGGGTCGTGATATAGAATTTCTTCTTGTCCATTGGTGTTTTCCTCTTTTCTGCCCGCGCCGAATGAAAGCGGGGCGTAATTATTTACAGTCTACCACCGAAAGGGCGGTATTTGCAAGGTTTTACAGAATTTTTCCCCAAAAGAAGAAAGCGCGGCGCCATAAGCACCGCACTTTTTCGATTTGAAAGAGTAGGATCGCCGCATTTGCCGCCCCCAGGCGGCAAACAGGCATAACGCATCGCAGATTTTCGCGTCCGCAGACGCGAAATAAATTTCAATCGTAATTTGTCGCGACATGTGCGTGACAAATTACTCTTTGCGCGGAGCGCGTGTCGCAGCCGCCCTGCGGGCGGCAAGGCACGAAGCGCAGCGAAACTCCTTCAAAAAAGCGGCAAAGCCGCTTTTTTGAAGTTATAGCGAGTCATCCTCGTCGATCCACTTTTGCACCGGAACGATATCAAACTCCTCCTCCGTCCGGCGGATCACCACCTCGTCGATGCCGGCGTTGATGATCATGCGGCGGCACATGGGACAGCTCGTCGCGTCGTGCAGCAGCTCGCCGCTGCGCGCGTCGCGGCCGACTAAATAGATCGTCGCGCCGACCATGTCGCGCCGCTGGGCGGAGATGATGGCGTTCGCCTCGGCGTGGACGCTGCGGCAGAGCTCGTAGCGCTCGCCGCGCGGGACCTTGAGCTGCTCGCGCGTGCAGTAGCCGAGGTCGACGCAGTTCTTGCGTCCGCGCGGCGCGCCGTTGTAGCCCGTGGAGATGATCTCATCGTTCTTGACGATGATCGCGCCGTAGACGCGGCGCAGGCACGTCGCGCGCTCAAGCACGGTCTGCGCAATGTCCAAGTAGTAATTCCGCTTGCTGACACGCTCCATATTGAGTCCTCCTTGTATTGATGAGAAAGAATATTACAATTTGCTATCAGAATTCGTGCTCACAGTACGGGCAGCGGCCATAGTCAAAGTCGAGCACCGCCCCACAGAGGGGACACTTTTTGCGAGGCAGACCGCCCGGCGCATCGGGCGGGAGATAGCCGGAGCCGGTCTTTGCCTCGTCCGCCGTACCTGCGAATTTGTCGCTGCCGGGCTGGAAGAATTCGAGCTTTCCGCACTTGGGACAGACGTAAATTTCGATCTCCATCGCGCCCGCGAAGAGATTCGGCAGGTCGCCGAGCACCCAGCCGGTCTGGCCGAGCTGGAATTTTTCACGCCTGATAAATCGCATCCCCGTGCCGCAGCGCAGGCAGTTGAGCTGATTGGCCATCCTATACCCCCTGTAGGTCGAAAACGGGCGTGTATTCCGCTTTTGGCGCTCGAGAGCTCCTGACAGAAGCCGTCGGTCAGGCCGCAGTCGCGCATGTACTGCACCGCCGTGCGATACTCGCGCTCATTTAAGCGCCGCGCGAGCGCGCCGGTCGAACCGGGCTGCGGCGTATACTGGCTCATGAGCGAAAAGAGCACGGTCTTTGGCGGAAAATGCGTCGAGACATAGTCGATGACACGCTTGGTGTTCTCGAGCTGACCGGGCAGGACGAGGTGGCGGAGGATGACGCCGGAGCGCATCAGCCGTCGTCCCCAATCTGATACGCCCCACCTGCCGCAGCATCTCGTCGATGGCCGCGGCGGCGACGGGAAATCGTCCGGCGCGGCGGAAAGCCCGCGCGGGGCGTTCCATGGCGTATTTTAAGTCGGGCAGATAGATCTGCACCCCTGCCCTCCAGCGTTTTGAGTGTTTCCACGCGCTCGTAGCCGCCGCTGTTCCACACCACCGGGGACGGGAAGCGGCTTCGCAGCGCTTCGAGCACCCAGGGGGTGAAATGCGTGGGCGTGACTAAGTCAATGCAGTGCGCGCCCTGCGAAACGAGGTCTTCCATGATCTCGCGCAGATGTGCCGGCGTAATGACCTTGCCAAAATTCTCGTGGCTGATCCTACCGTTCTGGCAGAACACGCAGCCCAAATTGCAGCCCGAAAAGAAGATGCAGCCCGCGCCGTTTTTTCCCGCTGAGGACGGGCTCTTCCCACAGGTGCAGCATCGCGCGCGCGACGACTAAGCCCGCGGGCATGCGGCATGGCGCCGCCCCCGCCGCGCGTCTCCGTGCGCTCCGCGCCGCAGCGGCGCGGACAGATATTGCAGAGCATCAGTCGCCTGTGCCCCTGTCCGTTGAAGTCGGGGCCGAGGTCGCCGGCATCCAGTGGCGGCGGCACAGGCCGATGTACTGGTCGTTCGCGCCGATGACGACCTGCGCACCCTGCTTGACGACCTGGCCCCTTCGCGTCAAAGCGCGCGTTGAACGCGGCGCCTTTTTGCCGCACCAGCAGATGGTTTTGACCTCCTCTAACTTGTCGGCCATGACGAGCAGCTCGTAGCTGCCGGGGAACAGATCGCCCTTGAAATCGGCGCGGGCAGGCCGTAGCAGATGACGGGGATGCTGCAGTCATCGACGAGGTGGACGAGGTATAAGACCTCCTCCTTCGTCAAAAACTGCGCCTCGTCGACGATGATGCAGGCGTTCTTCTTCAGCTCGTCCTCACTCCATCTGCGCATTTCGTGGAAGTAGACGCAGGGGATACTCCAGCCCGATGCGTGAGTGGACCATGTGGTCGCCGTCGCGGGTGTCCAGACGTGGTTTTACCAGCAGCGTCTGCTGGCCGCGCTCCTCATAGTTGAACCGCGCCATAAGCGCGTTCGCGGTCTTGCTCGAGCCCATCTATGCTTTGCTGCACCGACCGGCGTGAGCGTCCGCGCGTAAGCCCCATTGCGCGAGCGTGATGGCCGCCCCGGCCTCGTCAAGATTCCCGGGGACATTCGGAAGCTCCCACAGTCCCGCGAGCAGCCCCTTGGCGGGACGCGCTTGCGCAGGGCGAGCCTGCCGTCCCGCACGAGCAGGAACACAGTCCGCTCCTCGACCCTGCGCGGTTTTTTCGCCGCGCGCACGGGGAGCACATCGGTCATCGGCCGGTTTTTGGTACGCCGCGCAGAAGGCGCGGGCGGGGCATTTTTCGCAACAGCGGCGCACCGTTCGGCAGGCAAACCGTCGCGCCGAGATCCATCAGCGCCTGGTTCCATTCGCCGGGACGCTCGCAGTCGATGCTTTCGGTGAGCATGGCGCGAAAACGCTTGCGCACCCTGGCGTCCATGATGTCCTCCGCGATGCCGCCGACCCGGGCGGCGACGCGCAGGAGATTGCCGTCCACCGCAGGCTCCGGCTCGCCGAAGGCGATGGAGGCGATGGCGCTCGCCGTATAGTCGCCGACGCCGGGGAGGCGCAGAAGTCCTCGCGCGTGCGGGGAAATTCCCCGCCGCAGTCGTTCCGTGACGAACTGCGCCGCCTTCCCAGGTTCCGTGCGCGGGAGTAGTAGCCCAGACCCTCCCAGAGCTTGAAAAGCCGCTCCTCGCCCACTGCCGCGAGCGCGTACGACGTCGGGCAACTCTGCCATAAAGCGGGCATAGTATTCCAGCACCGCCTGCCACGCGCGTCTGCTGCAGCATGATCTCCGACACCCAGATGCGGTAAGGATCGCGGATGCCGCGCCACGGCAGGACGCGCTTGCTGGATATCGTACCACGTCAGCAGCGGCGCGGTGGGGCGTTGAGTCGTTCCTGTTCGTTCATGCTTCTCCTGTCCTCGTCAAAAGCGCGGCGAAGCCGCAGCGGCGGCAAACTCCTCGCCGGACAGCGGCGCGTCAAACCCTCGCGCAGCGCGCGCGCGTTCGCTTTGCAGGAATTTCCGAAAGCGGCTGCGTGAACAGATTCCCCAGCGCGATGTCGCCCTCGTGATCGAGACAGCACGGCACCGCCGTGCCGTCGGCGAGCACGCCCGAGCTGTCGCGCAGGCCGTAGCAGAACTGTGTGCCGCGCTCCTGTGCGTTAAGGTCGGGCCAGTCGAATTTTTTTGCGCGCTCAAGGTACAAATTGTCCCGCAGGCGGAAGCTGCCGCCGCGCGGCTCGGGCCACTCGCCCGGACATTTTTCGTGAAGAAAGGCTTCGATCGCGCCGTTGCGCGTCTCCGCGCCGCCCTCATTCCACAGCCGCAGCGCGACGATGACGCCCTGCGCGGCGGCGCGGGCGGCAAAGCTCCAGACCTCCTCCAGATACTGCCGCTCGCGCTCCTGTGCGCCGTCGTTCCCTTCAAAGCTGTGGAGCGAGACGCTGACCTTGTGGAGCGTGGGGGCTGCGAGCAGCGTCTCCGTCTGCCGCGCGAGGAGGGTGCCGTTCGTCGTGATGCAGACCTTCCTCTCCCGCGCCGCAGCGAGGGCGAGCAGTTCCGCAAGCTGCGGGTGGCCCAGCGGCTCGCCCATCACATGCAGATACACATATTCTACCTGCCCCGTGAGGCGCTCGAGCACGAGGTCGAACTCGGCGGGCGTCATCGTGCGCGGCGCTCGCTTTGTGCCGGGACAGAACGAGCAGCGCAGGTTGCAGCGGTTCGTGATCTCAATGTACGCTTTTTTCAGCATCGGCGCCCGTCCTCCCTTTATTTTTCTCAGTATAGCACAACGCCGCGCCCTTGCCAATACGGTATTTTCTGTTACAATGGCGGCACCCGAGCAAAGGAGTCTTTTCCCATGAAGATCACATTCATCGCCCACAGCGCGTTTCTCGTTGAGGGGACAAGTTTTATACGCTGTTCGACTACGTTTATGAGCCGACTACACCGGTACGCTGCCGCCGCTCGATCCCCAAAAGCCGTTGCTGGTCTTTTTCCAGCCACAGCCATGAGGACCATTTTGACGGAAGGTGTTCGGCCTGCTGGAGCAATATCCGCTCACGCAGTTTTTTGTCTCGCGCGACACGCGCCCTGACCGAGCGCCGCCGCAAGTGGCTGGGCATCTCCGACGAGGCCTTTTTGCCCACGATGACGTTCTGCGGCCCGACAGCATTCTGCTCACGGAGGCCGCGGGCGAGGAGCTGAGCGTCCGCGCCATCAAGTCCACCGACATCGGCAACGCCTATCTGCTCCGCGCCGAGGGCAAAATGGTCTACCACGGCGGCGACCTGAACTGGTGGCATTGGGAGAGCGAGGGCAAGGCATACTGCAATAATATGGCCGTCCACTACAAGGCCGCCATAGAAAAGCTCGCCTCCGCCGTGCGCGACGAGGCGGCGGACAACATCGCGCCCGCGATCACGGCGGCGATGGCGCCGCTCGATCCGCGTCTGGGCGAGGAGGCCGAGGGGCCTCGGGCTGGAGTGGCTGCTGAAGAACGTCGAGGTCCTCCACGCTTTCCCCATGCACCTGTGGAAAAGGTTCGAGACCATCGACCGCTTCCGCGCGGCATATCCCGCGCTCGCTGCGCGCGCGTCGTGCGCATCACGGCGGACGGAGAGACCTTTGAGGTCTGAGCGATACAAAAACGGAACGGTAAGCACCGCTACCGTTCCGTTTTATCTTCTGTCAGCAGATAGCTGCCCGAGGCGGGCGCTTCGCTGAGAATGGGCACCAGCTCGGCGTCATACGGCTCCAGAGCCGCGGTGAGCGCGGGAGCTGCTCCGCCGTCGTTTCCACATAGATGCGGTCGAAGACCGCGGCAAGCGCGGCGAGGTCCTGCCCCGCCGTCTCGTTTCCGCCGGCGAGCACGGTCGCCGCGTCGAGCTGCACAGAAAGGCGGACGCCGTATGCCTCCGTCCCGCTGCGAAGCTCCTCCGCGAGCTGCGCGAGCGCGGCGCTCTTGGAGAGTGTGCGCGCGGATTCGTCATTTCGATGTTGTTGAGCCGCCCGCGGGTGGGATAGCCGAACTCGTCAAAAAGCAGCTCGTCAAAAGCCAAGCTCCGCGCATTCGCGCGCGACGGAGACGATGTATTGCTGCCGCGCGGCGGCTTTTCCGGTGCCAAATAAAAGGTGCTGTCGGGATCGTACCCAGATGTAGCCGGCGTAGTTGAGCTGCAGCACACCGGCGTCGGCCATGTGGGCAAAGGAATAGAGGCTGTCGTGCGTGGCGTTGATGCGGGCGATGGTGTAGACCTCGCTCCCGGTCAGCGCCGCAATGACGGCATTCGTGCCGCTGCTGCCCTTGACGGCATTGACGTCGATGGCTTCCTGCAGGGCGGGTCATACAGCAGCTCGCCCCTGTGCGTTTTCACGCGCAGCGCGACGGCGTTTTGCGCCCTCGGGGACTGCGGCAAGAGCCGCGTCCGCGTTGCCGCGCAGCACGCTCTCACTCAGCTCAGCGCCGTAAGCTCCGGTAAGCTCGGCTTGGCCGGCGGCTCGGGCTCGTCGATGATGACGTCGGGAGCATCCGGCGTCCGGCTCGCGCCCGTCGGGCGCGGAGGGGCGGACGGCTCCTCGGTCTGCTTCCACGGCAGGTCAAAGCGGATGCTGCCGTCGGAGCCGTACACCGCGTAGCGCTGCAGGACCAGAAAGCCGACCGCCGCGAGCAGGATCAGGCACAGCAGAACGATCAGAACGATCCGTCCCGCACCGCCCTTGCCGTGGTAGCTGCGGTATCCCTTTGTCGATGGCATCCGTCTCACCTGCCTTTCAATCTGTACGGACATTTTACAAGCATGGAAAAAGAAAATCAACAGAAATTCGTAAATTCCTGTTGATTTTCGTTGAATTTTCTGGTTTCAGCCCTCGATGGCGTCCAGCAGACCGACGCGGCGCTCGTGGCGGCCGCCCTCGAATTCGGTGGAGAGGAAGACCTCAACGATGCGCTCGGCCATATTTTTGCCGATCATGCCGGCACCCATGGCGAGCATATTGGCGTTGTTGTGGCGGCGGGTCATCTCCGCGCTGTAGGGCTCGCTGCACAGCGCACAGCGGATGCCCTTGACCTTATTGGCGGAGATGGAGATGCCGATGCCGGTGGTGCAGATGACGATGCCGCGCTCGCACTTCGCCCGCTCTGGACCTTGCGGGCCGCGGCCTCGCCGAAAATGGGATAGTCGCAGCTCTCGGTGGAATAGGTGCCGCAGTCCTTGACCTCGTGGCCCTTGGACTCCAGATATGCCTTGATGTGCTCCTTCAGGGCGTAGCCGCCGTGATCGCAGCCGAGAGCAATTTTCATCGTTCGTTCTCCTATCGTTAAATTTTGTGGAAAATGGGCTTTTTCCGGTCGTAGGTCGCAAAGTAGCGCAGACCGCAGTCCTTGAGCAGCTCCTGCCGCGCCTCCATCGCGCAGGAGATGTACTCCGGCGTGTGGGCGTCGCTGCCGAGCGTGATCAGCTCGCCGCCGAGCTCGTGATAGAGCCTCAGCCATTTGGCGTCCGGCAGGGGAGATGGCCACGGTTGGTGTTGCACTCGATGGTACTTCACCTTGCCGTCGATCGTCGGGATCTCAAGCTCCGCGCCGAGCACCGCCTGCGTGAACGTAATGGGCGCTTCGCACAGGACGCTCGTGCCCTCGCGGCGGAAGATCTCGTGTGGACGCACGGACACGACGATCAGAAGATCGCCCGCGGGGCCGCCGTTCTTGCCCGCGTTGCCCTGCGCGCGCAGCGAAATGGTCTGCCCGTTGTCGATGCCCGCAGGAATACTGACCTTGATGGTCTTGCGGTGGCGGATCATGCCCTTGCCGCCGCACTTGGGGCAGGGCTGATGAATGATCTTACCCTTGCCTCCGCAGCGCTGGCAGGGGGCCGACGTCGACATATAGCCCAGCGGCGTCTGGCGGCGCTGCTGGATCACGCCGCTGCCGCGGCAGTCAGGACATACCTCGGCGGTCGTGCCCTTGGCGCAGCCCGAGCCGCGGCAGTCAGGACACTGCTCGATGCGGTCGATGCTGACTTCCTTCTCGCAGCCGAAGGCCGCCTCTTCAAAGCTGATGTTCACGCTCGTGCGCAGGCTTTCGCCGCGCTGGGGCGCGTTGGGGTTCGCGCGCGCGCCGCCGAAGCCCCCGCCGAAGAAGCTGCCGAAGATGTCGCCCAGGTCGCCGAAGTCGAAGCCGCCCGCGCTGTAAGCGCCGCCACCGGCGCCTGCGCCGTAATTCGGGTCAACGCCCGCAAAGCCGAACTGGTCGTAGCGCGCCTTCTTGTCTGGGTCGCTCAAAACCTCGTTGGCCTCGTTGATCTCCTTGAACTTCTCCTCGGCTTCCTTGTCGCCGGGGTTCATGTCCGGGTGGTTTGCGCGCCAGCTTTGCGGTAGGCTTTTTTGATCTCGTCCTCGGAAGCGCCTTTGTCGACACCGAGCACTTCGTAATAATCTCTTTTTCATTTTCAGCCATAGACTATGGATTCCCCGCGCGGGGGTCGCCGCAAATGCGGGGGCGCGCTTAAACTGTCCCCGCCCGCGTTCGATTTGCCCGTTTCAAATTACGGGGTTTTTTTTGTCGTCGTCGACGACGGTGTAGTCCGCGTCGTAGTACTGCTGGCCGTTGTCGCCGCCGTTGCCGCAGTCGCCCTGGCAGTTCGGGTCACAGCCCGGGTTCGCGCCCGGCTGGCCGCCCTGCGGGTTGGCCTGCTGGTACATCTTCTCGCTGAGCTTGTAGAACACCTGCGTCAGCTCCTCGGTCGCGGCCTTGATGGCTGCGGTATCGCTGCCCTTGAGGACTTCCTTGAGCTTGTTGAGCTTGCTCTCGGACCTTGGCCTTCTCGTCTGCGGGGATCTTGTCGCCCACCTCCTCGAGGGTCTTCTCGCTCTGGTAGACCATCTGGTCGGCCTGGTTGCGGGTTCGATCTCTTCCTTGCGCTTGGCGTCCTCCGCAGCGTACTGCTCTGCGTCGCGCACGGCCTTCTCGACGTCCTCCTTGCTCATGTTGGAGGAAGAGGTGATGGTGATGTGCTGCTCCGTGCCGGTGCCGAGATCCTTGGCGCTGACGTTCACGATGCCGTTGGCGTCAATGTCGAAGGTGACCTCGATCTGAGGCACGCCGCGGCGCGCCGGAGCGATGCCATCGAGGTGGAAGCGGCCGAGGCTCTTGTTGGCAGCGGCCATCTCGCGCTCGCCCTGCAGAACGTTGACCTCAACACTGGTCTGGTTATCGGCCGCGGTGGAGAAGACCTGGCTCTTCTTGGTCGGGATGGTGGTGTTGCGCTCAATGAGCTTCGTGAACACGCCGCCGAGGGTCTCGATGCCGAGGGACAGCGGAGTCACGTCGAGCAGGACACGCCGGAGACGTCGCCGCCGAGCACACCGCCCTGGATGGCAGCACCGTCGGCCACGCACTCGTCGGGGTTGATGCCCTTGAAGCCTTCCTTGCCGGTGAGCTTCTTGACCATTTCCTGCACGGCCGGGACACGGCTGGAGCCGCCGACGAGCAGCACCTTCGTCAGGTCGGACGCGCTGATGCCGGCGTCGCTCATGGCCTGGCGCACCGGGCCTGCGGTCTTCTCGACGAGGTGGGCGGTGAGCTCATTGAACTTGGCGCGCGTGAGCGTCACGTCGAGGTGCTTCGGGCCGGTCGCGTCCGCCGTGATATACGGCAGGTTGATGTTCGTGCTGGTCACGCCGGACAGCTCGATCTTTGCCTTCTCGGCCGCTTCCTTCAGGCGCTGCATGGCCACGCGGTCGCCCGAGAGGTCAATACCGTCGCTCTTCTTGAACTCCTCACGAGGTAGTTGGTGATGCACTGGTCGAAGTCGTCGCCGCCGAGGCGGTTGTTGCCGGCCGTGGCCAGCACTTCGATGACACCGTCGCCGATCTCCAGCACGGAGACGTCGAACGTGCCGCCGCCGAGGTCGTAGACCATGATCTTCTGGTCGGTCTCTTATCGAGGCCGTAGGCCAGCGCGGCCGCCGTCGGCTCGTTGATGATACGCTTGACGTCGAGACCGGCGATCTTGCCGGCGTCCTTCGTCGCCTGGCGCTGTGCGTCGGTGAAGTAAGCCGGCACGGTGATGACAGCCTCAGTCACGGACTCGCCCAGATAGGCTTCCGCATCGGCCTTGAGCTTCTGCAGGATCTGATCGTGTCGATCTTCGCGTCGGCGTAAAGGCTTTCCTTTTCCTTCGCGGTGCGCTTGCGGTAGTTGTCGTACTCGGCGGCAAGGCGCAGGTATTTGTCCTGCTCGTCGGCAAGCGACTTGGCAAGGCCTTCCATCTTCTCCATCTGCTCGCGCGTGACGGTGAAGGTCTCGGGCTCCGCGCTCTTTTCGGCGGTCTCGTCAGCCTTGGCAGTCTCTGCGGTCTTGGCCGCCTCGTCTGCTGCGGGCTGCTGCGCCGTGTTCTTTTCCGGCGTGCTCTCCGCCGCGTTCTGCTTGTCTTTCTTACCCATTTCTTACTCCTTATCTTCTTCCTTGGGCGGAAGCTCGTTCTTGCCGAACATCCGCGTCAGGCTGTCTGCAAAATAACTCAGCCGCGCCGTCACGGTGGCGTAGTCCATTCTGGTGGGACCCACCACACCGACGAGGCCGCGCATCCCGTCGCCGATATCGTAGCTGGCGACGACCACGCTCGTTTCCTTGAGCGCCTCGTTCACGTTTTCCGGCCCGATCAGGATCTTGAGCGGCGCGCCGTCATCCGGCACGGGAAGCTCTTCCTTGTTATCCACAAGGAATGTCACGAGATCGTGCGCCTTGTCGACATCGCGGTACTCAGGCATTTTCAAGATCTGGCTCGCGCCCGCGGTCTCCACATTGCGCTGCGCGCTCTGCTCGAGCACACCGATCGCATATTCGACCGCTTTGGACACCACTAAAAATAGCTCGGGCGAAAGCTGCTCGGAAAGGCTCATCAGCCTTGCACTCATCTCATCGGCGCTCCGGCCGGTGAAGTGCGTGTTCAAAAGCTCCTTGACGTCCGCAAGCCGCTGGCTGTCGAACGGGAGGTCCGAGCGCTGGAGCTGGCTCTTCACGCGGTTATCCTCGCCCATCACCACGACGATGAAGCTCATTTCATCGACCGCGATGAGCTCGAAGCGCTTGACGCTCGCCTCGCGCCGTCCGCCCGTCACGCTGTACACGGGGTAATTGACGATGCTCGACACCATCTGCCCCGCCTTGGCGATCACGCTGTCCGTGCCGCTGAGCTTGGACTTTAGCTGCTCGTTGATCTCCTCCGCTTCTGTTTCGGAGACTTCGCGCTTTTCCATCAGCTCGTTGACGTACAAGCGGTAACCTTTCGGCGACGGCACGCGTCCGGCGGACGTGTGCGGCTGCTCAAGGTAGCCCATTTCGACCAGGTCCGCAAGCTCGTTGCGGATGGTCGCGGAGCTCACCGAACCGCCCATCTCCTCGGCCAGCGCCTTGGAGCCGACCGGCTCAGCCGCGGCGATGTAATCCTCGACAACGCGCTTGAGAATCTGCTTTTTGCGCTCGGTCAAGTCCATACGCCGCGCTCCTTTCGTAGCTTTAGCACTCCTTTCCCCTGAGTGCTAAACGCAGTGTACCACCGACATTTCCCATTGTCAATAGGAGGCAGTGTAAACAGTTTGTGAACTACGCAAAAGTCAGGCCAAGGCCTGCCTTTTGAAGCGTTTTCACTCCGCTCTGTGCCTCGCCTACGGCTCGACACTCGCTGCGCGAGAAGAGTTTTTTGGCACGCACACGCCCCAGGGCGGCTTCTCTTGCTGCTCTGCGGCAATTCACTTTCTGTCGCGCCAAAAAAGATTTAACATTATTTGCCGCCGTGCGCGGCAGTCCTGGGCAGCCGTTGGCAGCTTCGCTGCCTTACGGATGCCGCGTACCCCTTGTGGGTAAAAGTCTGCGACGCTTTTCCATTTCACGGCAGCTTCGCAGAATTCCGTGCCCGCAGGCACGGAAAAAATTAAAATCGTAAATTCCGACGACATGCGCGTCGGAATTTACTCTTTGCGCGGAGGCGCGTGTCGCAGCCGCCCTCTGAGCGGCAAGGCACGAAGCGGAGTGTATCTCCCTCAAAAAGCGGCGCTGCCGCTTTTTGAAGAATAAAAAAAGAGGAACGCTCACGCGTTCCTCTTTTTTTAAGTTTTACTCGGCTTTCGCGGCTTCTGCAGCCTTAGCTTCGGCAGCTGCCTTGGCGGCAGCGGCCTTGCGCTCGGCGGCAGCCTTCTGCGCGGCCTTGAACTTCTCCTTCTCCTCGGGAGTCGGGATGGGCTCGATGGCGTTGCGCGGGCAGGCCTTGGCGCACATGGTGCAGTTCTTGCACTTGGTGTAGTCGATGACGGCCACGTTGTTGACGACGTGGATGGCGTCGAACTTACAGGTGCGCTCGCACATGCCGCAGGCAATGCAGGAGTTGGCGCACACCTTCGTGACGGCGGGGCCCTTCTCCTTGTTCGAGCAGTTGACGAAGACCTTCTGCTTGTAGGGCACCTCGACGATCAGCTTGCGCGGGCAGGCCTCGCGGCAGGCGCCGCAGTTGGTGCACTTTTCCTTGTCGACCTCGGCAACGCCCTTGTCATTGATGTGCAGAGCGTCGAACTGGCAGGCGGCGACGCAGGTGCCGAAGCCCAGGCAGCCAAAGGAGCAGGCGGTCGGGCCGCCGGCGACCTTCGTCGCGGCGACGCAGTCGTGAAGACCGACATACTCGAAATTCTTCACAGAGGCCTCGCCGCCGTTGCACAGCACGTGCGCGACCTGCTTTTCACCGCTGGGGGCTTCCATGCCCATGATCTCAGCGATCTTGGCAGCGCCCTCTGCGCCAGCGGGCGCGCAGGCGGTGACGGGAGCCTTACCGGCAAGAATTGCCTCGGCGCAGCCCGCGCAGCCGGGATAGCCGCAGCCGCCGCAGTTTGCGCCGGCGAGGCAGGCCTGGATCTTGGGCAGGCGCTCATCGACCTTGACCTCAAAGGCCTTGGCCGCAACGGACAGGATCAGGCCGAACACGACGGCGATCACGCCCAGCACGAGGACAGCGTAAATAACGTTTGTAATCATAATTTCGTCCCCTCCTTACATGGGCCACACCTGCAGACCCGAGAAGCCCATGAATGCAAGGGCGATCAGGCCTGCGGTGATCAGCGCGATGGGGAAGCCTTCAAATGCCTTGGGATAGTCGGCAAACTCCAGGCGCTCGCGCACCGTGGAGAACAGGTAGATCGCCAGCAGGAAGCCAAGGCCGCCGGTGATGCCGTACACCACGGATCCGATGAAGTTGTAGTCGTTCTGCACGTTGAGCAGCACCACGCCGAGAACGGCGCAGTTGGTGGTGATCAGCGGCAGGTACACGCCGAGGGCCGTGTAGAGCGTCGGCATGGACTTTTTGAGGAACATCTCGATGAACTGCACGAGGCTCGCCACCACGAGAATGAAGGCGACGGTCTGCATGTAGTCAAGGCCGAGCTTGACGAGGATGATGTTCACGCCGTAGCAGAACGCCGAAGCAAGGCCCATGACGAACGTAACGGCAAGGCCCATACCGATGGCGGTGTCGCTCTTTTTCGACACGCCGAGGAACGGGCAGATACCCAAGAACTGCGAGAAGATGAAGTTATTCGTCAGGATCGCGCCGAGGGAAATAGCAAGTAACTTAGTCACACTCATTTTTATTTACCCTCCGTTTCTTTCTTTTCCGCGTTCTTCTTCTCGCTTCTGGCAAGCGCCCACTGCATGATGGCGATCAGCGTGCCGAGGCAGAGGAAGCCGCCGACGGGCAGCGTGAGCATACCGGCGGGAACATAGGAAGAAGGCATGACCTGGATGCCGAGCAGCGTGCCCGCGCCCAAGAGCTCGCGGAACGCGCTCAGGATCAGCAGCACCACCGTGTAGCCGATGCCCTGGCAGATGCCGTCCACCGCGGAGGCGGCGACGGAGTTCTTGCTGGCAAAGGCCTCGGCGCGGCCGAGGATGATGCAGTTGACGACGATCAGCGGGATGAACACGCCAAGGCTCTCGGCGATGTCAGGGAAAAACGCCTGCAGGCACAGATCAACGATCGTAACGAAGCCCGCGATAACGACGATGTAGCACGCGATACGCACTTCGTTGGGGATGATCTTGCGCAGAAGGGAAATAAAGATGTTGGAAAGCGTCAGGATGATGAGAACGGAGATGCCCATGCCAAAGCCGTTTGCAACGCTCGTGGTGATGGCCATGGTGGAGCACATACCGAGCACCTGCACCAGAACGGGGTTTTGGTAGATCAGACCGTCTTTGAGCTGTTTGTTGAAATTCATAGATCGTTCCCCCTTTCTCAGTTCATGGCCTCGGCGGCAGCCAGAGCGGCGTTGACGCCCTTGGTCACGCCCTTGGTGGAGACCGTCGCGCCGGTGACGGCGTCGATGTTCTGCTTGACGACGAGCGTGCCCGCGCCGGACTTGCCGACGAACTGATCGAGCGCGCCGGTGCCGGCGGAGGTCGCTTCATTGTCGATGACCTTGGAGCCGATGCCTGCGGTCTCGGAAGCCTTGACGATGGAAACGCCGGTGACGGTGAGGTCGGTGTCCACGCCGACGATCATCTCGATGTTGCCCTGAGAACCGCTTGCGGTGACCTTGAAGGCATAGCCGATGGTGTCGCCGCCGGACTTAACCTCATAGACCTCGCTCAGCTTGCCGCCCTGTTCGTTGGCGGCGTCGATCATGGCCTGCGGGATGTCTTCCATCGGGGGGAACTCGCAGTCGGCCGCGGAGACGACCTTGGCGAGCGCCTCCTCGGTCTTCTGCTTGTTGATGGCCGCGATCTTGTCCGCGGTCAGCATGTTGGTCAGGCCCAGCAGCAGCGCGACGACCAGCGAGATCGCCGTCAGCGTACCGGCTACCTTGAAAATGAATTTACCTTCGATCTTCATTTCTTTGCCGCCTCCTTCGCTGCTTTCTTATCTACGCCGAAGCGGGTGGGCTTGGTGTACTTGTCAATGATCCAGGTGCAGCAGTTCATCACAAGGATGGAGTAGCAAACGCCCTCGGGATAGGAGCCGAAGTAGCGGATGAACACCGTGATGAGACCGCAGCCGATGCCGAAGATCAGCTGGCCCTTCTTCGTGACGGGGGAGGTGACATAGTCAGTGGCCATGAAGAACG
>VOFC01003598.1_pt1 | contig 45279 bp, 73 predicted proteins | sample 5384161 | NCBI WGS metagenome assembly VOFC01 (sample SAMN12384722, study PRJNA508395) | human gut metagenome | isolation source: healthy gut B | host: Homo sapiens | reverse complement strand
GCAATCCGAACTGGGACGGCTTTTTAGGGGTTTGCTCCACCTCGCGGTCTTGCCTCCCTCTGTTGACCACCATTGTAGTACGTGTGGCCCAGGACATAAGGGGCATGATGATTTGACGTCGTCCCCACCTTCCTCCGTTTTGTCAACGGCAGTCTCGCTAGAGTGCTCTTGCGTAGCAACTAACAATAGGGGTTGCGCTCGTTGCGGGACTTAACCCAACATCTCACGACACGAGCTGACGACAACCATGCACCACCTGTCACCGAGGTCTCCGAAGGGAAAGGTGTATCTCTACACCGAGCATCGGGATGTCAAGCCCTGGTAAGGTTCTTCGCGTTGCTTCGAATTAAACCACATACTCCACCGCTTGTGCGGGCCCCCGTCAATTCCTTTGAGTTTCAACCTTGCGATCGTACTCCCCAGGTGGGATACTTATTGTGTTAACTGCGGCACGGAAGGGGTCAGTCCCCCCACACCTAGTATCCATCGTTTACAGCGTGGACTACCAGGGTATCTAATCCTGTTTGCTCCCCACGCTTTCGCGCCTCAGCGTCAGTTGCTGTCCAGCAGACCGCCTTCGCCACTGGTGTTCCTCCTAATATCTACGCATTTCACCGCTACACTAGGAATTCCGTCTGCCTCTCCAGTACTCAAGAACTACAGTTTCAAATGCAGGCCATGAGTTGAGCCCATGGTTTTCACATCTGACTTGCACTCCCGCCTACACGCCCTTTACACCCAGTAAATCCGGATAACGCTTGCTCCTACGTATTACCGCGGTCGCTGGCACGTAGTTAGCCGGAGCTTATTCATTAAGTACCGTCATTTCTTTCGTCCTTAATAAAAGAAGTTTACAACCCGAAAGCCTTCTTCCTTCACGCGGCGTTGCTGGGTCAGGCTTGCGCCCATTGCCCAATATTCCCCACTGCTGCCTCCCGTAGGAGTCTGGGCCGTATCTCAGTCCCAATGTGGCCGGCCAACCTCTCAGTCCGGCTACTGATCGTCGCCTTGGTGGGCCGTTGCCCCGCCAACTAGCTAATCAGACGCGAGTCCATCTCAGAGCGATAAATCTTTGGCATTCAGAATCATGCGATCCAAATGCATTATGCGGTATTAGCACAGTTTTCACTGTGTTATTCCCCACTCCTAGGCAGGTTCCTCACGCGTTACTCACCAGTCCGCCACTAAGCATTCCTTTCATTTGGCCGAAACCTCATTCAAGGGTGCTCCGTTCGACTTGCATGTGTTAAGCACGCCGCCAGCGTTCGTCCTGAGCCAGGATCAAACTCTCAATAAAATGGTATCTAAACAACGTTCAAAACCACTGTCCAAATCACTTTCATTGATCGCTATAATCTAGCTTTCAAGAATTCAAAGAAAAAGAACGTTGCCCCACAAAGCTTTTTTGTAGCTTCATGGACAACTTGTCTTGTCCGTTTGGTGCTTGGTGCGCAACAGCAATCAGGTTCTCCACGCGCTGCTTCACGGTACGGGCACGGAGCTTAGCCACACCATACTCGGTAACCACCATGTCGGTGAGGTTACGAGAAACAGAGACAATGGAGCCGGGATCCAGGATAGGAGCAATTCTGGAAACGGTGCCCTTCTTAGCAGTGGAGATCTGGCACAGCATAGCACGGCCACCCTTGGAATGATAAGCACCATAGGCATAGTCGGTAGCACCGCCGGTACCAGACCACTGAACGTTGGCAATGGCCTCGGCGGCCACCTGACCAGTCAGGTCAATCTGCAGAGCAGCATTGATGGACACCATGTTGTCCTGCTGGGCGATGATCATGGGGTCGTTGGTATAACGGCCACGACGCATCATAACACGGGGGTGGTTGTTCAGATACTTATAAGTAAAGTTATCAGCGATGATGAATGCACCAACGGACCAACCACGATCCAGGTTCTTATACCGGTTGGTGACCACGCCCTGCTGGATCATGTGAGCCATGGAGGCGCCGATCTGCTCGGTATGGATGCCCAGGTCGTGACGGTTCATCAGTTCAAAGCCAATGGCGTTGGGGATACCACCGAAGCCCAGCTGGATGCAGTCGCCATCGTGAACCATCTCGGCGGCGTAGCCGGCAACAGCCTTCTCAGCCTCACCGACGGGGGGATCCTGCAGCTCATACAGGCTCAGATCGGACTCAATGATCACGTCGGCCATAGCAACGGGCAGAGCGCAATCACCGGGCAGGTGAGGAATGTTGGGGTTCACCTCATAGATGATCTTATCAGCGGAGTAGAAGGACTCCAGCTCCCACTGCAGGTCGCAAGAAACGCAGCAATAGCCGTGCTCATCCATGGGGAAACAGCCACAACAACCACATTGGGGCGCTTGCGGCGATGCAGCTCCTGGCCATAGTTATGCAGGTTGACAGGGAAGTAGGTGCTCATGCCGGAGGGATGGATCTTCCGGAAGTTGCCATCATAGAAGAAGGTCTGATGATGGAACTTATCCTTGTAAGAAGTATCGGTGTGAACAGGATACTCAGGACCCCAGCGGTGAACGCAGGACCACAGCTCCACGGGGTTGTTGGGGTCGATGCGGTCAGCGATCCGATGGAGGTTGCGATAGAACAGGCGAGGCTCGCGGCCGTGGATGGAGTTGACGATGACGTCGCCGCTCTCGATCAGAGCCAGTGCATCGTCAATAGTACCCAGCTTGCTCTTGTAGATCTCCTCGTGGGTCATGCCAGCATAGGCATTGTTCAGATATTCCTCATGCTTCTTGTGCTTTTCAGCATAACATCAGGAATATAACGATCATAATTTTCGTAATGTTCGAACATTGGATGTGTCCTCCTGTCTTCAAGATATGTACCAGTCTGTGCGGCGCTGAAGTTTCCTCCCCTTATGCTACCCTACCTTCATGCCAACCTGGAATTACCCAAGAAATCACCTTCTCTGTGTCTAACGAACTCACCGCCAAAACCGTCGGCGACGGTACATTGACGTATTGGCTACCCCTGTGATGATCGCCCGTATGGAGCAGGCCGCTTGGATGGCGGTAGCCCCCCATCTGTCCCCTGAGGAGAGCACAGTGGGTACCCGAATGGATGCCAAACATCTGAGCCCCACACCTGTGGGGATGGACGTCACCTGCCGGGCAGAACTGACCCAAGTGGAGGGCCGCCGCTTGGTGTTCCGTGTCACCGCCTGGGATGCCCAGGGCCCCATTGGAGAGGGCACCCACGAACGGGCAATCATCCAAGCCCCCGCTTCCTGGAGAAGGCCCAGAAAAAATTACAGGAAAATCAATAATCCCATCGTAAACCCCACAGAACAGGGCGCGCCAACCACAGGATGTTGTGGTTGGCGCGCCCTGTTTGATGGTTTTCTAGCGTCTTTAAGCACTGGGGGCCCCATTTTCGACAATATTCTTGCTTTTCTTTTGCGATTATGTTACAATACGGTAACAAATTAAGACATTTTGGAACAGGAGTGGATTTACTATGAAAACCCACTTGCCCAGTGCCGTGATTCTCTGTGCTTCTTTGGTCCTGTTTTGCGTTCACTCATTCGCAACAGAAAATCAAACCTCCCTCACTGCCTCTCCCATTGCCACGTCGCAAACTTCAGGCGGCGGCACCTCGTCCTCACAGGGCGGTTTCGTGCTGATCCCCCTCTTCTTCTACTTCCGTGGATTCTCAAGACGCATCCTCTCTGCCACGGAACCAACCATAGATACCCAAGCGGTGGAAACCATGGTGGTAGAGGAAACCACCCATCTTTCCGCCGGACAAGTTCTGGACACACTCTTTCCCGAGGCAGACAAGACATGGCAGGAAGGAACCCTCACAGCATCCTCCCCAGAGCTGCAGTTCCATGCTGTGGCAGGCAATCCATACTTCTCTGTGAACGGCCAGTACTATTATGTTCCCTCACAGGTCATAGAAAAGGACGGCATCCTGTTCCTCCCCACAGAGTCTTTGGCAGAAAGTTTGGGATGTTCCCTGGAGGAAGAACCCGAAACCGGCACCCTCCGGATGCGGCGGTCAGGTTCCCTCCCCACGTCACCAACGTATCCTGAGGAAGATCTCTACTGGCTCTCCCGGGCCATTTATGCGGAAGCCGGCAACCAGCCCATGGCCGGGCGAATCGCCGTGGGAACCGTAATCCTCAACCGTGTGGCCCACGAATCCTTCCCCGATACGGTGCGGGAGGTCATATTTGCCCCTGGTCAGTTCTCTCCGGTGGAAAACGGGACCATCTATCGCACTCCAGATGAGGAGAGCGTCATCGCCGCCAAACTCTGTTTGGATGGCGTGCAGGAAGCCGAAGACTGTCTTTACTTCAACGTCACCAGCATAGTCTCTTGGGCGGATCAAAGCCGAACCTACGTCTGTACCATCGGCGACCACAATTACACTCCTTCCGGCCCAGTTTCCCCTGGGCCGGTCTTCTATAAAAAGTTACGTCCTTTTTCCATTTTTCTCTTGACATTCCCAGTAAACCTGCTATAATAGCCAGTGTTGCGTCTCCCGCAACTAAATTGGCAAGAGCAAACACGGAGAAGTCGCCTAGTTTGGTCGAGGGCGCATGATTGGAAATCATGTAGGCCCCTAAAGGGTCTCGAGGGTTCGAATCCTCCTTCTCCGCCAAAAGCAAGACACACTGTACAGTGTGTCTTGCTTTTTTCTCAGGATCCCCTATGCTGAGCCCCCCTTGTGCCTAAGTGGTGCAAGGGGGGCTCCATTGCTTTTGGACCCAGGATTCTCTTTCAATCCAGCCGGGCCGTGTGGTCGATGGGCAGGGAGATCACCATGGCTTGGGCGGCGGTGCGCAAGCCGTGCTTGGCATTGATGGCCTCCAGGATGGCGTTGCGCTCTCGGTTGGTGGCTACAATGGCCAGTACCTCCTTCTCCGCCTGGAGGGTAATACCCACGAACTTCTCCACCTCCTCCGCGCCTGTCCAACGGGCCCGGATGACCGTTCCGCCCCGCGCGCCGGCGGTCCGCGCCGTCTCCATGACCTCGTCGGTGTAACCTGTGTTGACGGTAGCCAGAATCAAGCTGTGGTGGTTACCCTGTTCCATGAATTGCTCTCCCCTTTCCGGTTTCATTTCCTCCAGACGGGACAGCGCCACTGCCAAAATGGCGCTCATGCCCGACAGGTCCAGCGCAAAAGCGATGCCCGGCGCTCCCAGCTTGGAACGGTCCTCATCCTTTAAGTGGTACACCAGCTGGAGCATGGTGTCCTTGGGCCCTAGGGTGAGGATGATGTCCTGCTCGCTGGTGCCAAAGCCCAAAGCATCCAGTAAGTGGGAGGCCGCAGTCCCATGTCCTGCGCCTGGTTATGATGGATCAGTCCGAATTGGCGGTAATGCTCCCGCAGTTCCCGCCCTTTTCCCCGCTCCACAATGGAGACTAGGAGCTGCATTGGTGCAACAGATGGTGCCATATTCTCACTCCTCCCAGTAAATTACGCCCTCTTCCAGGCTCTCCAGCTCCTGGTGGATGGCTTGGCGCAGGCCTTGGTGGATGCACGGGATTTGAGCTTGTCCACAAGCCCCATCAGCTGAATGGTAAAGAGGGGGGTCATTGCCACCAAAGGCCACAATGCCAAAGGCATCGGTGAGCACGTTGCCGCCCACTGCCTCACAGGCCCCCATGGCCAGTGGGAGCAGGAAGGTGGTGGTCATCGGTCCAGAGGCCACCCCGCCGGAGTCAAAGGCCACGCCGGTAAAAATCTGCGGCACAAAGAATGTCATGATCAATGCCACCGCATAGCCGGGGATCAGGAACCAGAGGATGGAGATTCCTGTCAGGATGCGCGGCATGGCCAATCCCCACCGAAATGGCAATGCCGATGGACAGGGCACGGTTGATGGCTTTTTGGGTGATGGAGCCATTGGAGATCTCCTCCACCTGGCGGGCCAGCACCCGCACTGCCGGCTCAGCACGGACAATGAAGTAGCCCACCACAGCCCCAATCGGCACCAGCAGCAGGCCGTGCCGCCGGAGGCGATGGCGCCGCCGATGGTGGCACCTGCCGGCAGAAAGCCTACGTTCACCCCGGTGAGGAAGAGCACCAGGCCGAGGTAGGTGTAGCCCATGCCGATCACCATTTTCAGCAGTTGGTGCCGCTGAAACCGCCGGAAGATCAGCTGGAACAGGATGAAAATGGCGATGATGGGCGCAATGCCACCGCCACTTCTCCAATGTAATCCGGCAGTTCGTGGACAAACAGCGATGCGGCCTCCTGGGTGGTGGCAATTTCCGGAATGGTCACAGCGGTGTAGGCCGCATCCATGTCTGGCATGACGATACCAAGGATCATCACCGACAGGATCGGACCAATGGAACACAATGCCACCAGCCCGAAGGAGTCACTGCTGGAGTTCTTATCGCTGCGCACCGCAGCCATGCCGATACCCAATGCCATGATGAAGGGCACCGTGATGGGACCAGTGGTCACGCCGCCAGAGTCAAAAGCCGCCGGGACAAAACTCTCCGGCACAAAAAGCGAGAGTGCAAAAACCACAAGGTAAAAGAACACCAGCATGTGGGACAGCGGGATGTTCAGCGACATACGCACCTGGGCCACCACCAGGAAGAAGCCTACCCCAACGGCCACCACCAAGATCAGGGTCATGTTGGGAAACCGAGGGCAACTGTTCGGCCAGCACCTGCAGGTCCGGTTCGGCCATGGTGACCACGAAGCCCAGCACAAAGCAAACCACCAACGGGATCACCACCCGGCGGGCCTTGCTGATCTGCACACCGATGCCATCCCCCATGGGGATCATGGACATGTCCACCCCCAGGGTGAACAGTCCCATCCCCACCACCAACAGCACCGCGCCAAAGAGGAACAGCACCATGGTGCCCGGTGTCAAGGGGGCAACGGTGATGCTGATGATCAGCACAATGGCTGTGATGGGCAGCACCGAAGCCAAGGATTCCTTGATTTTTTCCAAGAGTAGCTGATTATGCCGCAAAGCACAACCTCCTTTCTGTCGGCCTGCCGTTCCGAAAACGGCAGAAAATCATACTATTATTGTGTATTATATCACGAATTTCCATTTTTTGCAACGCAGAAGCCTGTCCCTTTCTGCCCTCGGCCCCCTTCCCACCCTTTGCGTCCCAAGGAGAATTGGTCTATACTAGGGCCTGACAACAACCAGAGAGAGGAAGACCACCATGCTTACCCCTGGATAAAATTTACCACGCCGCCTTCGTTCTGAAAAAAAGTGGCCCGGAAAACCGACCTCATCAAAGCCACCAAACTGTCCGACCACTGCGAGCTCTACCTAAAAACCGAGAACCTGCAGGAAACCGGCAGCTTCAAACTCCGAGGCGCCTACTATAAGATCAGCCAGCTCTCCGAGGAGGAGAAGCAGCACGGCATCCTGGCCTGCAGCGCCGGAAACCACGCCCAGGGTGTGGCCATGGCCGCCACCCAGAGCGGGATCAAATCCCTGATCTGCATGCCCGACGGGGCCCCCATCAGCAAGGTGGAGGCCACCAAACAGTTGGGGGCAGAGGTCCGCCTGGTGAAAGGGGCCTACGACGACGCCTACGCCACCGCCATCCAGCTCCAGGAGGAGACTGGGGCCACCTTCATCCACCCCTTTGACGACGATGAGGTCATCGCCGGCCAAGGACCATCGGCCTGGAAATTCTGGACCAGCTGGAAAGCCCCGATGCCGTGGTGGTGCCCATTGGCGGCGGCGGGCTGATCTCCGGGGTGGCCTACGCCATCAAGCACCTGAACCCCAAGGTAAAGGTCTACGGCGTACAAGCTGCCGGGTCGGCCAGCATGATCGCCAGCCAGCAGGAAGGCGCCCCCATCACCCTGGACCAAGCGGACACCGTTGCCGACGGCATCGCCGTCAAGCACCCTGGCGACCTGACCTACCGCTTAGTGTCAGAGTATGTGGACGACATCGTCACCGTCCGGGACGATGAGATCGCCGCCGCCATCCTGGCCCTGCTGGAAAAAAAAAAGGTCATCGCCGAAGGGGCCGGAGCCGTGAGCGTGGCCGCGGTGCTGTTTCACAAGCTCCCCATCCAAGGGAAAAAGGTGGTGTGCATCGTCTCCGGGGGAAACATTGACGTGAACATCCTCAGCCGGGTCATCACCCGGGGCCTGGTGACCAGTGGACGGAACACCACCCCTCACCATTGCCTTGGCAGACAAACCCGGCCAGCCGCAAGAGGTCTCTGAGATCATCGCCCGGTGCGGCGCGAACGTGGTCTCGGTACACCATGACCGGGGAGACGTCAACATGGCCATCAACAGCTGCTTCCTGAAGCTGGGCCTGGAAACCCGGGACAAGGCCCAGATTGAGCAGATCAAAGAGGAACTCACCCGCGCAGGGTTCCACCTGGTATCCGAACGCGTATAACAGCGCAGAAACCATCACAGCGCCGTCCCCTTGCAAAGGGGGACGGCGCCGCAGTTTTTATGGCTCCGGTGGAAAGGCCAGGCCCTTCTCCTGGAGAAGGGCGAGAAACCCACGAACGTTCTCCGACGGATGCCTGGGGAAGAGAATGCCATAGGGGATCCGATACCCCCAAGCCACCGGCAGGGTGCAGAGGGAGGGGTGGATATCTGCCCAGGCGTCCAGGGTCAGCAAAGCAGCTTCCCCTGCTGCTCGCAGGTGTTGAAGGTGTCCACATCGTAATAGTAACCCGCCTCCTCAATGTGAATCTGGGGATGGGTTTGATGGAGGCGGTCGCGGAAGTGGTCCAGCAGCTCTGTCTCTCCCCTGCTTTCACCATCACAAGGTGCTCCCCGTGGAGGTCCTCCAAGGTCAGCGCCTCCTGGGCGGCAAGGGGATGGGGTTTGGGAACGGCCACGCAGAGGCGATGGCCGCCCAGCAGGAGATAGCCCGCATTTTCCTGCATGGATTTGGAGTTGAAGGCCCCCACCAGAACATCAATCCGCTCCCCCAAAGGAAGCAATGACGGAGAGGATTTGCTCCTTGGTATCCTCATAGGGGACGATGGAAAACTTATACTGGGGATAGGCCTCCCGAAAGGGCGCCCATCGGTCTGTCAATACCCGGCTGGGATTGAGGAAGGAGGAACCCACTCGAATGGAACTTCCCCGGGCCCGTTCCGCCTCACGGGCTTTGGCCAGGGCAGTCTCCCCTGCTTGGAAGAGTTTCCGTCCCTCCTGGTAGAGCACCTGCCCTGCCGCAGTCAGTTCGATGCCCTGGTTGCTCCGCCTGACTAGAGTGAGGCCCAGGCGGCCTTCCAATGTGTTCATGTGTTTTTCATCACAGAGGCCGGCGTGACCAACAGCCGGGCCGCCGCCTTGGAAAAACTGCCGCTTTCCGCCACCTGGAGAAACACCAGAAAGGGCTGGCTGAACATGGAAATGCCCCCTTTTCGTTTTTCCTTTTGGTAAATGCATCGTAGCATGTTTGGTCATTCCCTGTCAAGGAAATCCCAGGTACAATACAGGCAAGAACACCAAATTGCCTGGCCTACGCCACTCCACAGCGCCAGGCCAAAGGAGGAACTGCCGTGGAAACCATCCTATTAAACAACGGAAAAACCCTCCCCTTGGAAGGGTTCGGCGTGTTTCAGATTACAGAGCAAACCCTCTGCCAGCAAGCGGTTTTGGAGGCGCTTCAGGAGGGATACCGGCTCATTGACACCGCCGCATCCTACTTCAATGAGGAAGCGGTGGGCCGCGCCCTTCGAACCAGCGGCCTGCCCCGGACGAGGTCTTTGTCACCACCAAAGTGTGGGTGCAGGATTTTGGAGAAGTCAAAACACGGGACGCCGTTCTGCGCTCCCTAGAGAAACTGGGGCTGGAGTATATCGACATGGTCCTTCTCCACCAGCAGATGGGGGACTACTACGGCGCCTGGCGGGCCCTGGAGGCTCTGGTTCAGGAGGGAATCATAGGCACCATTGGGGTGTCCAACTTTTTATCCCGACCGGTTGGCTGACCTGTGCCGCAACGCCGCCATTCCCCGGCGGTAAAACCAGATCGAGTGCCACCCTTTTATCAGCGGCGCTATGACTTACAGGTCATGAAAAGCCTGGGCGTGGTTCCCATGGCCTGGGGCCCCCTGGCTGAGGGAGGGCACGGCATCTGACCCACCCCCACCTTGGAAGCCATCGGAAAAAAGCACGGAAAAACCAATGCCCAAGTGGCCCTTCGCTTCAACACCCAACGCGGGGTGGTGGTAATCCCCAAGACCACCCACCGGACACGGATGGCGGAGAATCTAGCCATTTTTGACTTCACCCTGGACCAGGAAGATCTGAGCGCCATAGAAGCCTTGGACACTGGCCATACAGAGATCATTGACCACTTGAACATTGACACCGTAACCTTTTTTAAACCAATACCGCATTCACGACTGATCCCATCGAAACATGCTCAGGAAAAGAGACTTCTTACATGAATACCATGGTACTCAACGACGGCACTGTCATCCCTACCGTAGGCTTCGGGGTCTTTCAGATCCCCAACGACGGCTCCACCTACCGGGCCGTCCGGCAGGCCCTGGAGATCGGTTACCGCCACATTGACACCGCCGCCGCCTACTTCAACGAGGGTGAAGTGGGCCAGGCCGTGCGGAGAGCGGCATCCCCGGGAAGAGATTTTCGTCACCAGCAAACTCTGGCTCCAAGATCACGGCTATGGGGCCGCCCAGGCAGGCATTCAGGCCTCCCTGGACAAACTGGGCCTGGGGGTACATCGACCTCTACCTGATTCACCAGCCCTACGGCGACGTCCCCGGCGCCTGGAAGGCCATGGAGGAGGCCAAAACCACCGGGAAACTCCACGCCATCGGCGTGAGCAACATGACCCCAAAAATCTGGAACACCTTCGTCCCCCAGTTCACCGTGCGGCCTGCCGTCAACCAGGTGGAGTTCAACCCCTTTTCCAGCAGCGGGAACTGCGGTCTGTGATGGCCCAGGAGAAGACCAAACTGGAGGCCTACTTCCCCCTGGGCCACGGAAGCACGGCCTGCTCACCCATCCGGTGGTCACCGCTCTGGGGGAGAAGTATCGCAAGACAGCCGGGCAGATTCTCCTGCGCTTTGAGGTACAGGAGGGGTGCATCGTCCTGCCCAAGTCCACCAATCCCAGCACATGGCGGAGAACCTGGAGATTTTTGACTTTGCCCTCACCCCGGAGGAGATGGACCAGCTCCACGCCCTGGACACCGGCAAGGGTTCCCCACGACCCCGACGCACCTGGGGTGGCAGAGATGCTTCTCTCCGCTTACGACGTACACGCATAACCGGGCGCACGGCGTTCCCGCTTCTTTTTCAGCGTATTGACAGGATTTGCATTCTGTGCCAAAATGCTTGGGTGCCATTCTCCCCAGGAGAGAATGCAACCGGATACCATTCCTGGCAGGGCACACCCTGCCGGGACGTTTTCATACGCAAAGGAGGTCTGCCACTATGGCACCCTATGAACCTGTCACCCAAGAGATCCTTGCCCAACTGGAGGCCATCGCCCCCGGCCGGCAACCGCCGGCGAGGACGTAAACCCCGACTACGGGCGGGACGAAATGCCCATCTACGGCGTCCACATGCCGGAGGCGGCAGTGGAAGTCCTCTCCACGAAGGAGGCCGCCGCTGTAGTGAAGCTGTGCTACGACCACAACATCCCCGTTACCCCCCGCGGCGCTGGTACCGGCCTGGTGGGGGCCGCGTCCTCTGTACGGCGGCGTGCTGCTGGTGACCACCCGGATGAACAAGATCCTGGGCTATGACGAGGAGAACTTCACCGTCACCGTACAGCCCGGCGTTCTGCTCCAGCAGTTGGCGGAGGACGCCCTGGCCCACGGCTGCATGTATCCCCCCGATCCCGGGAGAAGTTCGCTACCCTGGGGGGAACGTGGCCACCAACGCCGGCGGCATGCGGGGGTCAAATACGGTTGCACCCGGGATTATGTGAAGGCCATGACCGTGGTCCTGCCCACCCGGAGAGGTCACCCGGTTCGGCTCCTCCGTGTCCAAGACCAGTTCGGGGTACAACCTGCTCCAGCTGATGATCGGGTCCGAGGGGACCTTGGGGGTCATCACGGAGCTCACCTTAAAGCTCATCCCCGCTCCAGCGGCCATTGTCAGCCTGGTGGTCCCCTTTGAAAACCTGGCCGACTGCATCTCCACGGTGCCCAAACTCCGTCAGAGTGGTTTGAAACCCCTAGGCCATCGAGTTTTTGAGAAGGAGATCCTCATCACCTCCGAGGCCTACCTGGAAAACAGGTCTTCCCCCGGAGGTGGAGGGCACCGAGGTGGGCGCCTACCTGCTCATCACCTTTGACGGGGACTCGGAGGCCGCCTTGGAACCGGTGATCGAAACCACGGCGGAGCTGCTGCTGGAGGAGGGCGCCCTGGACGTGCTGGTGGCGGACACTCCCCCAAAATGAAGGACGCCTGGGCTGCTCGCTCCTCCTTCCTGGAGGGCATCGAGGAGCAGACCAAGCTGCTGGACGAGTGCGACGTGGTGGTGCCGGTGACCAAGATCCCCGACTACGTCCTCTTTGCCGACCAGCTGGCCCAGGGGTACGACTTCCGCCTGCAATACTTCGGCCACGCCGGAGACGGGAACCTGCATATCTACTGCTGCGCCAACGACATGGGCGGGAGGAATTCCTCCGGCAGGTGGACAACTTCATGTCCCAGCTCTACGCCAAAACCATGGAGCTGGGCGGGCAGATCTCCGGAGAGCACGGCATCGGCCGGGGAAGGTGAAGTACCTGGCCCAGGCGGTGGGCCCCACCAACCTGGCCCTGATGCAGGGCATCAAGCAGGTGTTTGACCCCAAGGGCATCCTCAACCCCGGCAAGGTGTGTCCCACTGCCTAACTTTTTCTTCTTCACAGGTATAGGTCTCCCTGTTTTTTTGGCAGACTACCCATGTACCCAAAGGGTAACTCCAACGGAAGAGGTGATCTGCCATGACCAACAAGGAACTGCTGTACGTGGAAGACGTGCTGGGCCACGAGAAACACTTCCAAAGCCAGTGCCGGGAAACCGCCCGGCAGCTCCAGGACCCGGAGCTGAGACAGTGCGTAGAGCAGATGGCAAAGAAGCATCAACAGATTTTTCAGCGGTTTTTCGGCCTGCTGTAAGGGAGGGGTGCCAGAATGAACGACAGAAGTTTCATGGAAACCATGTTCTTTGCTGGAGAAGGGGGCCTGTGACCTCTTCCTCCATGGGACCATTGAGTCCGCCACCAGCAGCGTCCACCAGGCCTTCAGCACCGCGCTGAACGACTCCCCAGCCATGCAGGACGCCCTCTATGACCAGATGGCAGACAAGGGCTGGTACCCCACCCAGCAGGTGGAGCAGGCCAAGGTGACCGCCGTCAAGCAAAGTTTTCCGCCCAGGCCCAGTGAGGGCTGGCGGAACACAGGATGCAACAAGCCGACCAGACAGCATCTCAATCACGCACGGGGAGCCAGCGTAAACGTTGGCTCCCTGTTGTCGTATCTGCGGACCCAAAACGCGGCAGGACGTAGCGCCCTGCCGCGTTTTCCCTTGGTTTTGGTTTTTGTTACGAGGCCAAAATCTTTCCGTCCTCGATGCGCACCACCCGGTCGGCCAATTGGGCGATCTCGGGGTTGTGGGTGATCATCACGATGGTCTGGTGGAAGGTCTGGCTGGTGGTTTTCAGCAGGGCGATGACGTCCTCGCTGGTCTTGGAGTCCAGGTTGCCGGTGGGCTCATCGGCCAGTAGGATGGCGGGTTTGGAAGCCAAGGCCCGGGCGATGGCCACCCGCTGCTGCTGGCCGCCGGAGAGGTTCCCTGGCAGGCTGTCCAGCTTGCGCTCCAGGCCCAGGAGGCGGACGACCTCCATGATGAAGGCCCGGTCGGGCTTCTGCCCGTCCAGGGTGAGGGGAAGACGATGTTCTCCCACACCGTGAGGACAGGGATGAGGTTGTAGTTCTGGAAGACGAAGCCGATCTTCTTCCGGCGGAAGATGGTGGCCTGCTCCCCGGTGAGCTGGGTCAGATCGGTGCCGCCCACCCGGATGCTCCCCCTCGGTGGGGGTGTCCAGCCCACCCAGCATGTTCAGGAGGGTGGACTTGCCGCCCGGAGGTGCCGATGATGGCAGTGAACTTGCCCCGCTGGATGGCCAGGTCCACCCCGTCCAGGGCGCGGACCATGGTCTCCCCCCTTGCCGTAGTACTTTTTCAGGCCCTTGGCCTGCAGGATGATGTCGTTTGTCATGGTTGGGTTCCTCCTTTTTCTCATTCGGCGATCCGAAGCTGCTCAACGATACTGCCCCGGTGGAACTGTCGTAGGGCCCACACGGGAACCAGGGCTGCCACCACCAGAAGCACCACGCAGGCGACCAGGGCAGGCAAAGGGTAAAGTGGAAGGTGAAGTACCAGATGGCACTGGTGAGCCCCTGGACCAGGGTGAAGGCCAGCACCACCGAGAAGACCAGCCCCAGCAGGCGGCCGCCTAGGGCATAGAAGAGCCCCTCATGGACCAGCATGCTCCGCAGCTGGCGGCGGGTCATGCCGATGCTCTGCATGGTGGCAAACTCGTGGCGGCGGATGAGGATGGTGGTCACCAGGGTGTTGATGAGGTTCAGCACCCCCGCCACCCCGAAGATGATCCCCAGCAGGTTCCCCACCAGGCGGATGGTGGTCTGGGTGCCCTGGGCTGCCTCCCGGGCGGACTGGGCAGAGGCATAGGCCACCGAGGGGTCCACGTTGTTCACGTAGTTTTCAGAAAGTCGGTCATGGCCTCCTGCTGGTCCTCGGCCACGTTAAAGGAATACTTGTACACCGTGGGTTCGTCGTAGATCTGGGTGTAGACGCTGGTGGGCAGGTAGAGGTACAGGCCATCCCCGCCCACTTCCACGGGACCATTGCTGGTAAAGCCAATCTCTTGATCATCCCCATTGATGGCCGCCTTGGCTAGGATAGGCAGGTCAGGATGGGTTCCCCATTTTTGTAAACGGTAATGGTGTCCCCCACTTCTGCCATGTCCAGGCGTTCGTCGATTTCGGCGGTGCCGAAATCGGCCAACGTACCAACCACAACCCCTTCCCCCCTGTTCCATTTTTTCTGATAAAGGGCGTGGGCATCGGTCTCCCCTTCCTGGAGGTTCATCCGGGCCAAGGCACTCTCTTCCAACCCATAGACATTACACATTGGCCGCCCATCGTCCCCTGTCTTCAGGATAAAACCGTCCTTCGCGGTATAGACGATCGGATCCCCATTCGCGTCCACATCTGCCTTTTCAGGGCTACGGGAATATCATAGGTCACGTTGCTGTCCTCTTGGGTGTTCTTGTACACTGCGGAGGCATCCTCCACCCCGGCTGGGCATCGATGGCGACCATCAAGTCCTGGGACAGGCCCTGGTCCCGGCGGGTGAAGCCCTCCTGCCCGTTGACACTGGCGGTTCACCACGGCAAAGTCCGTGCGGATGCTGTAGGACACCTGCTTTTCCACGTCCACACTGCCGGCGCCCACCCCAGCGCTGTTGAGCAGGACCACGCAGAGCATCATGGAGACCATGATGAAGGCAGTGCGCCGCTTGTTCCGGCCCAGGTTGGACCAGGCCAGCCGGGAGAGGGAGGCGCTCTCGGCACTCTTCCGGGTTTTCCGTTTGCCGGCCTCCCCTCTACGAAGCGGAAGGCCTCAATGGGCGGATGTTGGCCGCCACCCGGGCGGGCTTGCGGGTACTGAGGAAGACGGTGAGGGCAGCCAGAACAGCGGCGGCCACAAAGATCAAGGGGTGGGGCGTGACATTCACCGCAATGTTTTGGTAGGACACCGCCAGCACCCCCATCACCTGAGGAAGCGCCGCCCGGCCCACGAAGAAGCCCAGGAGCAGCCCCAGGGGGATGCCGATGCAGGCCAGCCACAGGGCCTGGCGGTTGATGAGGCGGCGGACTTGCTTGCGGCTCATGCCGATGGTGCGGTACAGGCCGTAGCGGCGGATGTCCTGCATGACGGCGATGTCAAAAACATTGTAGATCAGCAGGTACCCACAGAAGATGAAGAGGAGCACCAGGGCCGCCCCCATGGCCAACACCAGCAGGGAGGGGGTGGGGTTGGTGACGGTGTTCACCACGGCGGGCAGGGAATTGGCGGCGCTGGCGTCCTCCGGGTCGCCCCTACGCCGCGGGCCCAGTCGTCCATGGCGTCCTGGAGGCCCACGGTACTGGTGGCCACAATGTCCGACCAGTAGGTGCCCACCATCTCCCGGTCTGTGGCGAAGGTGTTTTGGAAGAGGTCCGGGTAGGCATCCCGGAAGGCGGTGCCCACCACCATGGTGCTCACCTGGTCGTTGGTGGCCTCATACCAACCGGAGACCACCATGTCCAGGGTGTAGGTCTGCCCCCGAGCGGTGAACTGGATGGTCACCGGGGCCCCCCACCTCCGCCTGGCTCCCCAGGTCCTCCAGGGCGGCGTCGGAGGCCACCACCTCGTTGGCGGCCTGGGGCATGCTTTGCCGTGGCTGGGGTTGCAGAAGAGTAGCTCGGCCTCGGTCTCGTCCATCACGTCCAGCTCCACGTTGTGGCGGGTGGTGTTTTCCAGAAAGCCCACGGGCATCCGCAGGCCGTACTCTGCCACGAAGTCTGCCTGGCCCAGGGCCTCGTACTGCTGGGCGGTCATGTTCCGGAAGTCCCCGTCCGACTTACTCCCCTTCTGCACCTGCATGGTGAGGGTCATGGACTCCATGGCCCCCAGGGCGATGGTGGCCACAGAGGTGAAGAGGAGGGCGGTGAGGGCAATGGCCAGCACCGCCATGAGGTTCCTGGTCCGGCTGGCGGCAAAACTTCGCCGGGTCAGCAGTTTCAGCATTGGGTTCATGTGGTTTTCTCCCTCCTTGTTGTTGCTGAGGACAGCATACCAGGGAAACGTCACATTCCCGGCACATTTGTGGTACACTTTTGTACCTTTTGGGTCCAATTTCTCCCTTAGCAAAAAGGGCCCCCGGGCTGGGGCCCTTGGGCAGAGAGGGGCTCAGGCCACCACCCGGCCGTCCTGAAGGCGGGTGACCCGGTCGGCAATCTGGGCCAGCTCCTCGTTGTGGGTGATCATGATGAGGGTTTGATGGAAGGTCTCGGCGGTGAGCTTCAGCAGCCCCGCCACGTTCTGGGTGGTTTTGGCATCGAAGCTCCCGGTGGGCTCATCCGCCAGGAGGAGGGCGGGCTTGGTCATCAGGGCCCGGGCGATGGCGGTGCACTGCTGGGCCCCGCCGGAGAGGGTGTGGGGCAGGGCATCCAGCTTTCCTGTGAGCCCCAGCAGGCGGGTGATCTCCCGAAAAAGTCCCAGTCCGGGCGGGCGTCATCCAGGGCCAGGGGGAAGAGGATGTTCTCCTGACGGTGAGTTCCGGCACCAAATGGTTCCCCCTGAAAGACAAAGCCAATCTTGCGCCGGCGGTAGACGGTGAGCTGCTCCTCGGTGAGGCTGGCCAGGTCCTGGCCGTCCACGGTGACCGTGCCGCTGTCGGGGGCGGTAGAGGCCGCCGATGCAGTGGAGCAGCGTGGTCTCTCCCCGAGCCGGAGGCCCCCACGATGGCGGTGAACTTGCCCTTTTCCACCCCCAGGGTGATCCCGTCCAGGGCCTTCACCTGACGGGGGCCAAGGCCGAAGGTTTTGGTGAGATTGGTAACGGTGACAATGTCCATGCTCGCTTACCTCATTTCCCGCAGGAGATAGACGGAGAAGGTGGTCCCCTCCCCCACTTTGGATTTCACACTGATGTAACCCCGCTGGCGGGTGACGATGCCCTGGGCCAAGTAGAGGCCCAGGCCCACCCCCTCCTGGTCCGCCACCGCCTGGGACCGGTAGAACCGCTGGAAGACCTGGTGATACTCCCCTCGGGGATGCCGATGCCGGTGTCTGTGATGTCAATCCGGGTGTAGAACTGCCAGGGGCGGACGGTGATGGTCACCTGCCCCCGGCGGGGGTATACTTCACGGCGTTGTCCAGGATGTTCCCCATGGGCCTCGGCGGTCCACTTGGGGTCGTGGCAGACGGTGATGGTGTCGTCGCAGTGGATGGCAAGGGCGATTCCCTCGCCTCCCCTTGGCCCAGACGGTACCCACGGCCTTGGCCAGAGTCTCGCTGAGGGGCTCTCCTCCAGGTGGAGGGCAAAGGTCCCCCGTCTCCAGCCGGGACATTTTGATGAGGGAGGCCAGCAGGAACTCCAGCTTGTCCACCTGCCCGGCCATGAGGGCGAGGAACTCCTCCCCTGCTTTTCCGGGGAAAGGGGTGCTGCCGGAGGATGCCCAGGAACATCTGCAGGTTGGCCAAGGGGTCTTTACCTGGTGGGAGATGTCGCTGACCAGGCCCTGGATCGTCTGCTTGTCCTCCGTGCTCTGGCGCTGGCCGTCGGCCATCTTCTCATAGTATTGGAGAAGCTTTCCCTGGACCTTGGCGGTGACGGAGTCCTCATAGGTCTGTACGGCGGGAAAGCCTTTCCTCCATGAGGGCGTCCACGGTATCGCAGAGGTCGTTGGCCAGGTCCCCCGTCTGCCGCCGCCACAGGACTTCCCGCCAAACCACCAGGGCCACCACCCCCACGCCGAAGGCCAGCAGCCCACCCCTGAAGCAGGGGAAGGGCAGGGCCTCCCACACCAGGGCCCACAGGCAGATGAGGCCCCCCAGGGCCACCACGGCGGCCCGCAGCCCCCGGCCATGGCCTGGGCCCTCATGCTGCCGCCCCCGTCCAGATGTAGCCCATACCCCGAACGGTTTTGATGTAAGTATGGGTTCCATCCTCGATCTTCTTTGCGCAGGCGGTTCACAGTGACGGTGAGGGTGTGGTCATCAATGAAGTTGCCGTCCTTGTCCCACAGCTTTTTCCAGCAGGAGGCGGCGGGTGACCACCGTCCCCGGGCTGCTGGTGAGGACCCGAGGCAGCTTATACTCGTTGGGGGGGTGATGGACAGCACCTCCCCGCCCCGGACGGCGGTGAGGGCAGTGAAGTCCAGGCGGAGGAAACCGTCGTCATACCCCTGCCAGTCCCCTTTGTCCTGGGGGGTGCCCCGGCGGAGGGCCACCTCCACCCGTTTTTTCAGGATGGGCAGGCGGAAGGGGCTTGGTGATGTAGTCGTCCGCCCCCAGGTCAAACCCTTTCAGCACATCCTCCTCCAGGTCGTTGGCGGTGAGGAAGAGGACGGGGAGGTTGGGGTACTTCTCCTTCACCTCCCGGCACAGGTCGAAGCCGCTGCCGTCGGGGAGGTTCACGTCAAAGAGAGCCAGGTCGAAGGCCTCCTTCTCCAGCAGCTCGCCGGGCCTTCTCGCAGTGGTAGGCCGCTGGTCAGGTGGCCGCAGGCGTCCAATTCAAAACAGAGCCCGGCACTGAGGGGCCAGGTCATCTTCCAACACCAGGATGTGTGCCATGGGGGAACCTCCCTTGGGGTTTTGTCATACGGAGGGATTATACCACGGTTTTAGTAGGGATGCAATTGGGGCGTTCTCTCTCTTCTCCTGCAAAAAAACACCGCCGGGCTGCAGAACGCAAGCCTGGCGGTGTTTCCTACTGTGTGGTCCCGCAACCGGGAATGCCGTTTCCTTAGATCTTCTCCAGGATGAGCTTGGCGCAGTCGATCTGGTTGGGGATGTTGCCCTGCTCGTCCCGGACGCGCCAGATGTCGGGGGTGATCTCGTCCACCACGTACATCTTGCCGTTCTCGTCGTAACCCACCTCGATCTTGAAGTCGATGAGGGTGAGACCCATGCCGGCCAGTTCCTTTTTCAGCACTTCGCCCACGCGCACCAGGATGCCCAGCGCCTCGTCGTACTGGCCGGGGGCCAGCAGCTTTTTCATGATGCACAGCCGTTCGCTGATCAGCGGATCGCCCTGCTCGTCGTCCTTCAGGGTGACCTCGGTGTAGGAGGATCGAACACGATGCCCTCCTCCAGGCTGAAGCGGCGGCACATGGAGCCGGCGGTGAAGTAGCGCAAGCACGAACTCCAGCTTGGGCACGGTGAGCTTGCGCACTTGCATCAGGCACTTGTCCACATCAGCGCCCAGGTAGTGGGTGGGGATGCCGTTCTTCTCCATGATCTCGAAGAAGTGCTTGGAGATCTGCAGGCCGATCTTGCCCTTGCCTTCCACGCTGCCGCCCACGGTGTTGAAGCCGGGGTCAAAGTAGCCGTTCTCGCCGGTGGCGGAATCCTTGAAGAAGAGATTCACCACGCCGGTGTCCTCGTTCAGCAGGACGGTTTTGGTCTTTCCGTCGTACAGGGTTTTCATGTGTGTTTCCTCCCTATTTTCATAGTGTCTCGGTGTTTTGGGCTATATCGTCGTTATTATAGCACTACCGAGGGAAAAACGGAAAGTCTCTGGACAAAATTTTTTTCGTTGCTTCGACGATTTTTCCCGTTGTTTTCCGTTTTTTCCCTGTCACTCCCTCTTGCGGGACCGGGAGAGTGGCCCCTGGTTGAACCCAATCCCCTTCTGTGATAGGATGATACCATAAGCAGTAGGGTACAATGCCCGAAAGGAGGCAGCCATGCAGCAACAGAGCCTATTTTTGCACGGGGAGGACACCCAGCCCCTGGCCGCCCGGCTCCGCCCTCGCACGTTGGCAGAGTACGTCGGGCAGCAGCATTTGCTGGGGCCGGGAAAGGTCCTTCGCCAGCTGATCGAACGGGACCAGATCTCTTCTATGATCTTCTGGGGGCCACCGGGGTGGGAAAGACCACCTTGGCCCGGATCATCGCCCACACCACAAAGTCGGAATTCATCGACTTTTCCGCCGTCACCAGCGGGATCAAAGAGATCCGCTCGGTGATGCAAAGAGGCCGAGCGCAACCGGCAGTTCGGGGAACGGACCATCGTCTTCGTGGACGAGATCCACCGGTTCAACAAGGCCCAGCAGGACGCCTTTCTCCCCTTTGTGGAGAAGGGGCATCCTTTCTCATCGGGGCCACCACGGAGAATCCCTCCTTTGAGATCAACGGGGCGCTGCTCTCCCGGTGTAAAGTGTTGTCCTCCAGGCCCTGACCCAGGAGGACCTGGTGACCCTCCTCCAGCGGGCCCTCACCGACCCCCCGGGGCTTTGGGGGACCAGAAGGTGGCAATGGAACCGGCCATGCTGGAGGCCATCGCCACCTTTGCCAACAAGGGATGCCCAGGACGGCCCTGTCCACCCTGGAGATGGTGGTCCTCAACGGCATCCGGGAGGGAGACACCACCACGGTCTCCTGGGAGACTCTGGCCCAATGCACAGAAAAAAGAAGTCCCTTCTCTACGACAAGACAGGGGAGGAGCATTACAACCTCATCTCCGCCCTCCACAAGTCCATGCGCAACTCCGACCCAGATGCTTTGCGGTCTACTGGCTGGCCCGGATGCTGGAGGCGGGGGAGGATCCCCTCTACATCGCTCGGCGGGTGACCCGGTTTGCCAGCGAGGACGTGGGCTTGGCCGATCCCAGGGCTCTGGAGGTGGCGGTGGCGGCCTACCAGGCCTGCCACTTCATCGGTATGCCGGGTGCTCTGTCCACCTGACCCAGGCCGTGGTCTACCTCTCCCTGGTGCCCAAGTCCAATGCCCTGTACCTGGCCTATGAGAGCGCCAAAAAAGATGCCCTCACCCAACTGGCCGAGCCGGTGCCCCTGGTGATCCGCAACGGCGTCACCAAACTGATGCGGGAGCTGGACTACGGCAAGGGGGTACCAGTACGCCCACAATACGGAGGAAAAACTCACCGACATGCAGTGCCTGCCCGACTCCCTTCTGGGCAAGCGGTACTACCGCCCCACAGACCAGGGGCAGGAGAGCAAGTTCAAGACCCGGTTGGAGCAGATCCTAGCCTGGAAAGCCCAACAGGACCAGGAAACCCCATAACGAACCCTCCCCTGCGCCGATGGAGTCACCGGTGCAAAGGAGGGGAGTTTTTCATCCCTATAACAGGTTTTTCCGCCGTCAGGCGTTCCGGTGGAGTATGATCTCCAGCGTGCCCCGCCATGCGGGCTGCGCGTGGCATACTCCCCCGGGGACCGGCTGGCCAAGGCCCCCTCCAGGGTCTGGAGGGAGAGGGTTGCCTCATCGGTGTGTTCGTGGGCGTGGACCATCTGTAGGTAGGGCACCTGTTCCTGCCACTGCGTTCGGATGGTCTGGGTCAGAGCTTCCGCACGGGGCCAGTCCTCTTCCCGGGCTGCGGCAGGCTGCCTGGTGCAGCTCCTCTACAATGGGCTGCACCTGCTGGTGCATGACCGTCACATTCAGGCCGTGAGCGCCAACATGCCGCCGAGGATGGCCACGGCAATCCAAAGCTGTCTCATGACGCCCCCTCCTTCTGGGTCAGATACAAGTTCCCCTTCTCATCCACGGTGAGCAGGAAGACTCGGCGAACATCTGTAACGCCCCGTTTGGCCAGCTCCCCTTTGAGCCAACCCCATAGACAGGTTTCTGGCCCGAAGGTTTTCGACAGCACCCGGCCATCGCTGACCACCACCGTAGGCAGCCCTTTTTCCTGGACTTTGAGCCCCATGGCCTGGTTGGTCACCGGCCGGGCCTCCGCATAGGGCAGCACGGAAATGCGGCCGGTGGTCTCCAGCACGGCATACTTCACTTGAGACAGGTCGGTAATCCCTGCCATGCGCAGTTCTTCCATGAGTTCATCGATGGTGAAGCGGTTTCGCCGCATCTCCCCTACGATGATCTTGCCATCCTGTATCACAATGCTGGGCCGGCTGCACAGCAAGGCGCGGAAACGGATGCTTTTCACCGTCAACACCGACAGGATGGCCGACAGGCACAGGAGGGTTAAAATGGGGATCACCCCCATAATCAGCGGTGTGCCAAAGTCCTGCATGGGCACAGCGACCAGGTCTGCGATGATCAGAGACAGGACCAGTTCCGACGGTTCCAACTCTCCAATCTGCCGTTTGCCCATGAGGCGGATGCCAACAATGATCAAGAGATACAGAATGATGGTGCGGATGACGGCGGTCATCACAGGCCTCTCCCTTTTTGTGCGGCAACGCTTTGCCCTAGTGTCTCCCAGGGGGAACGCGATTATACCCGGAAAATCCCACCGCAGGACTTGTCTTTCCCCCCGGCAAGGGGTAAAATAAAACAAGCATTGTCTCTGACTGCAACACACCTCAGAGAAAACAAGAGAAAAAGGTGGTCTCCCCATGAAGCATGAACTTGTCCTGGTCCTGGATTTTGGCGGACAATACAACCAACTCATCGCCCGGCGGGTCCGGGAGTGCGGGGTTTACTGCGAAGTCAAACCCTACACCACACCGCTGGCAGAGTTGAAATCCCTGGATCCCATCGGTATCATTTTTACCGGGGGCCCAACAGCGTATACCTGGACACTTCTCCCCACGTGGACCCGGACATCTTCACCTGGGGAGTGCCCCATCCTGGGCATCTGCTATGGCTGCCAGCTCATGGCCCACACCCTGGGCAGGCTGGTCACCCCCGCCCAGGAGGACACCGCCCGGGAGTACGGCAAGACAGCCACCCAGTATGACACCAGCTTCCCCCCTCTTCCAAGGGCTGCCTGCGGAGGGTATCTCCTGGATGAGCCACGGGGACTACATGGCCAAGGTGCCTGAGGGCTTTGCTCTTGCTGCCCACACCGACATGTGCCCCACCGCCGCCATCGCTGACCCGGCCCGAGGGTTTTACGGTGTTCAGTTCCACCCCGAGGTAAACCACACGGAGCACGGCACCGACATGATCCGCAATTTCCTCTACCAGGTCTGCCACGCCAAGGGAGACTGGACCATGGAGGACTATTGCCGCACCGCCATCGCCGCCATTCGAGAAAAAAAGTAGGAGATGGCAAAGTCTTTGCTGGCCCTCTCCGGCGGCGGGTGGACTCCTCCGTGGCTGGCCGCCCCTTTGGCAGAAGCCGTGGGCAAGCAGCTCACCTGCGTCTTTGTGGACCATGGCCTCATGCGCCTTCACGAAGGGGACGAGGTGGAAGCCGCCTTCTCCAAGTGGAACATCCGTTTCCTCCGCGTGGACGCAGAGTCCCGCTTCCTCCTCAAACTGGCTGGAGTGGACGAGCCGGAGCGCAAACGGAAAATCATTGGGAGGAGTTCATCCGGGTCTTTGAGGAGGAGGCCAAGAAGATCGGCACCGTGGACTTTCTGGCCCAGGGCACCATCTACCCCGACGTCATCGAGTCCGGCGCAGGCAACGCCGCCGTCATCAAGAGCCACCACAACGTGGGAGGTCTGCCCGACTACGTGGACTTTCAAGGAGATCATCGAGCCCCTGCGCCTGCTGTTCAAGGACGAAGTGCGTCAGCTGGGCCGGGAGCTGGGGCTGCCGGAGTATCTGGTGAGCCGCCAGCCCTTCCCCGGGCCGGGCCTCGCCATCCGCTGCATCGGGGATCTCACCAAGGACAAGAGCGGACACCCTGCGTCTGGCCGACTTCATCTTCCGGGAGGAGCTGGCCCGCGCCGGGGAGGACACCAACACCCGCTCGGTGGGGTCATGGGGATGGCCGGACCTATGATTACACCCTGGCCCTCCGGGCGGTGACCACCGATGATTTCATGACGGCTGACTGGGCTAGGATCCCTTATGATGTGCTGGACCGGATCTCCGTGCGGATCGTCAACGAGGTGCAGGGGATCAACCGGATTGTGTATGACATTACCAGTAAGCCGCCGGCGACGATTGAGTGGGAATGACGCTCGAAACGGCGAAAACCCGCATGAATACAGGCTTTTTGCCCGTCCATACTGCTCTTGATACTGGATTGATACTATTTGTGTCCGCCCGGTATTCCCAAGAGAATAATCACAAAGGACAAGCAAAACCGCCCTGCTGAACGACAAATTCAGCAGGGCGGTTTTTTGCTTGTCTTATTTATTTTTCCGCCAAGGGATATAATATTCGCTTTCCAGGCCATCGTCGCAGGTATGGGGCCAGTTGAGTTTCCATTCAAAATACTCGTCCCTGGTGATCTCCCCGGCGTGTAACTCCTGCTGACGAAAAAAGCCATTCCCGCATGAACTCGTCCACAAGGCCATACTGGAAGTACATACCCACGGGAGGGTGTGCGGGCCAGTCATCGCTATCATTGTACCGTACAGCGGTATCATCAGCGGCCCCTGCTCTGCCCGGATTGCGGATAAGTTGGAACAGGCGGATAGAGCCTGGGCTGTCCTCGTCCAGCCAGAAAAATGTCCGCATGAAGTCCTCGGCAGAGCCGGGGGCAATGGTGTAGAAGTTCTGGCGGTCTACCCGCAGCGCCTCGGCCATCTTGTCCAGCAGTTCCCGTTTCGGAACACGGTAATTCGTCTCATACTGGGCGATCCGGTTGTCCGCTCCCTTTTCCTCAAAGCCGATAGCAAGCCCCAATTCCTTTTGTGTCATGCCTCGAAAGGTGCGGATTTTCTTTATCTTGTCTCCGACTGTCATAATATCCCACCGCCTTTGCCAATAGTATAGCGCAAAAAAGCGAAAGATGCAAGATAATCTTTAACAAAAATGCGAAATAAATTCTTGACATTAACACTTATGTTAATGTATAATGAAGATGGTGACATTAACATATTTGCGAAACTAAAATAAGGAGGTGCTGACCATGGAAAAGGAGCTGTTTGTGAGAGCAGAGGAGGTCGCCAGGGAGCTGGGCATTTCCAAGCCCTACGCCTACAAGCTGGTGCGGGAGATGAACGAGGAGCTGAAGAAAAAAGGCTTTCACCATTCCCGGACGGGTAAGCAGGCGCTACTTCGAGGAAAAATTCTATGGGCTGCGGGACAGACAATAAGGAGGGAACCACAATGCCGGCATACAAAGACAAGGCAAAGGGCACATGGTATGCGTCCTTTTTACTACGAGGACTGGACGGGCAAGAAAGTAAAGAAAATGAAACGGGGCTTTCCCACCAAGCGGGAGGCTCTGGAGTGGGAGCGGACATTCCTGCAACAACAGACCGCCGACCTGGAAATGACCTTTGAAAACTTCGTGGCTGTCTATGTGGCGGACATGAAAGGCCGTATCAAGGAAAACACCTGGGGGACGAAAGAGCATATCCTCTACAAGAAGTTGGTGCCGTACTTCGGCAAGCGGAAGATGTGCGACATTCACTCCAAGGAGGTCATCGCCTGGCAGAATGAAATGCTGGGTTACCGGGACAAGAACGGCAAGCCCTACTCTCCGGTGTACTTAAAAACGCTGCACAATCAGTTGAGCGCCGTGTTCAACCATGCGGTACGGCACTACAATCTAAAGGTCAATCCCGCTGCCCAGGCGGGCAATATGGGAAAGCCAAAGGGACGGGAAATGCTGTTCTGGACAAAGGCGGAGTATCTGAAATTCGCCGAGGCCATGATGGACAAGCCCCTTTCCTATTACGCCTTTGAAATGCTCTACTGGTGCGGCGTCCGGGAGGGGGAGTTGCTGGCCCTCACCCCGGCGGACTTCGACTTTGAGAAACAGACTGTCACCATCTCCAAGTCCTACCAGCGGATTAAGGGCAAGGATGTGATTACCGACCCCAAGACCCCTAAGAGCAACCGGGTCATTCAAATGCCCGCTTTCCTCTGTGAAGAAATGCGAGACTATATCAAGAGCCTGTATGGGGTGAAGCCCACCGACCGCATTTTCACGGTGACAAAATCCTACCTCCACCGGGAGATGGACAGGGGAGTGCGAAAGAGGCCGGGGTAAAGCGCATTAGAATACACGACCTGCGGCACTCCCACATTTCCCTGCTCATTGACATGGGCTTTACGGCCCTGGCAATCGCTGACCGGGTGGGACATGAAAGCATTGATATTACCTACCGCTACGCCCACCTGTTCCCCACCCGGCAGGCGGAGATGGCGGACAAACTGGACATGGAGCGAAAGGGGGCCTAAATCATGTCAGTGAAAAATCTTGACCGACACAACCGCTGGAGAAACAAAACTGTGGCTTTCCGGGTGTCCCCGGATGAGGACAGGGAAATTGAAACCGCCGTGCGGCTCTCCGGCCTTACCAAGCAGGACTACATCACCCGGCGGCTGCTGTGCCGGGATGTGGTGGTACAGGGCAACCCCAGGGTGTATAAGGCCCTGCGGAACGAGCTGGCCGCCGTTCTGGAAGAACTGGAGCGTATCGAGGCCGGGAATGGCGTGGATGGGGAGTTGCTGGACACCATCCGGCTGATCGCCGCCATCATGGACGGCATGAGGGAGGATTGATAGATGGATAGATTGCAAGAGAAAACGACTGCCCCATATCCGCCTGTTGGCGCAGACGGGGGACAGTCGCTCTCACAAAAACCTAACCAAAGTATAGCAGAGGGCGTGACAGAACACAAGCCCCCGGAAAGAGATTTGGAGGAAATCATGCGGCAGATAAGCCGGGTCAACGACCCGGCCTATCTGCCTACCGTGTCTATGAATGACCTCTACGAGCAGGTGTACCCCGGCAGACCTCCTGTGATAGACGGTCTGCTCTATGCGGGGACATATCTGTTTGTGGGCGCTCCTAAGGTGGGAAAGTCCTTTCTCATGGCCCAGCTTGCCTATCATGTGAGTATGGGTCTTTCCCTGTGGGGGGTATGAGGTGCGCCAGGGGACAGTCCTCTATCTGGCCCTGGAGGACAACCACCGTCGCTTACAGGAGCGGCTGTACCGGATGTTTGGAGTAGAGAGTACCGGAAACCTGTTCTTTGCCATCGGAGCCAAGCAGCTCGGCGGTGGCCTGGAGGAGCAGTTAAAGGGCTTTGTCCGGGAACACCCGGACACCCGGCTTATTATCATCGACACCCTGCAAAAAGTACGGGAGGACGGGGCGGAGAAGTACAGCTATGCCAACGACTACGAGGTAATCACCAAACTGAAACGGTTTGCCGATATAAGCGGGGTTTGCCTCCTGGTGGTACATCACACCCGCAAGCAGCAGGCCGATGATAAATTTGATATGATCTCCGGCACCAACGGCTTGTTGGGTGCGGCAGACGGGCCTTCCTGCTCCAAAAGGAGCGGCGGACGACAACGCCGCCACCCTGGACATTTCCGGGCGGGATCAGCAAGACCAGCGCCTCTACCTCAAGCGGGACGAGGAACGGCTTGTGTGGGAGCTGGAGCGGCGGGAAACGGAGCTGCGGCAGGAGCCGCCTGACCCGGTGTTGGAGGCTGTTGCCGCCCTGGTAACGGCGGAACGGCCAGAGTGGAGAGGGACGGCCACGGAACTTGTCACCGCCCTGGGGCTGGATATGAAACCCAATGCCCTGGCTATGCGGCTGAATGTCCGGGCATGGCGGCTGTCCTATGAGTACCACATCCACTATGAAAGCGCCCGAACCCATGCCGGGCGGAGTATCAAGCTCACGCTGGAGGAACCCCAGGCGTGACGACCGTGACAGCTGTGACAGCTTTTCGGAGTGCGGAGGCGGTGTGTAAAACATCGTCACGGTCGTCACGGCTGTCACGGGGAGCGGGGGCGAAAGTCAAGGGGGGCATACCTGCGGGTGGAGATTGCCGCAAGTCAATACAACCCGTACCCCTTGACTTTCACCCCACGGAAAACACTTGCCGGGCGGTGGAAAGGCCCCTGGCCTTTCCACCCTGCCCAACGGCGAGTGACAAAGTTTAGGCGGGGTGCAGGGTGCCCTTTTTCAAAGGGCGGCCCTGCTGGGGAGGCAACCGCAGTTGCCGGGGGCAAAGCCCCACACCACCCCGGGGCGCAAATGCGCTTTTGATGGCCGTCAGGCTGTCAAAAGTGCTTTTGTTACTTTCGCAGAAAGTAACAAAGGCTCGCCGCTTGCGCGGCGGAAAAGGGAGGAGGGATTGATTTGAAAAGGACAATCAGCGCCATGGTGGGCCAAGGATCGGTGAACCATAACAGTAGAAAATTCCACGCCAAGAACACCGACCCGGAACGCTCCCACTTGAATATAACCTACTGCCAGGAGAATATCAAGGCGGTGTACCATGAACTCTTTGACGAGGCTCTGGAACGCTACAACGCCAAACAGACCAGGGCCGACAGAAGGATAGAGGATTACTATGAGAAAATCCGCTCCGGCAAGCAGGAAAAGCCGTTCCATGAAATCATCCTGCAAGTGGGCAATAGAGACGATATGAGTGCCGACAGCGAGGAGGGGCAGCTTGCGGCAGCGGTTTTGGACGAGTACATGAAAGGCTTTCAAGAGCGCAACCCCCAACTCCGGGTGTTCTCTGCCCACCTCCACATGGACGAGGCTACGCCCCATCTGCACATTGACTTTGTACCATTCACCACCGGGAGCAAGCGAGGGCTGGACACGAGGGTATCTTTGAAACAGGCGTTAGCGGCCCAGGGTTTCCAGGGCGGCACCAGAGGGGACACAGAGTGGAGCCAGTGGGTGCGCTCGGAAAAGGAGCAGCTTTCCCTGGTCATGGAGCGCCACGGGATTGAGTGGGAGGACAAAGGCACCCACGACAAGCACTTGTCTGTGCTGGACTACAAGAAAGAGCAGCGGGCAAAGGAGATCGCCGTTCTGGAGACGGTCAAGGCGGAGAAAGAAAACCAGGTGGAGAGCCAGGAACGGCGGCTCAAAGAACTTGCCCCGGCGGTGAAAAATATGGAGCGGTTGGCAGCGGATTTCTCCGCCAATCCGGAGGAGATTTTGCCGGAGCCGGGAACGCTGGAAACAGGCCGGGCCTACCGAGAGAAAAAGGCAAAGCCCCTGCTGGCCCAAATCGTCAAGGTGCTGCGCTCCCTGTATCTGGCCTATGTGGAGCTGCGGGGGAAATTTGAGCGTCTGCAAGGGGACTATGGCCGGGTGAGGGAGAGCAACATCCGCCTGTCTGATCGATTGCAGGAGGTCAAGTTGGAAAACAAGGCCATGCGGCAAGTCTCCGCTGACTATGAGCGGGTCAAAAGGGCCTTTGGCCCAGAACAAGTGGACAGAATATTAGAGGCAGCTTACCAGCAGGAACATGCCGAAAAGGAACGGAAACGGGCCGCAAAGTCAAAAATTCGGATAGACGCACGATAATCACCAAAACCGGAGGGTATTCCAGTGAATACCCTCCGATTTTATTTGTGGAATCGGTAAAATGATTTCTTGTTTTTTAGAGCGTACTATGATATACTGCTATTATCCTGATTTGAGGAGTCTACCAAATATGCGGCAAGGTATTCTTAAATAAAATTTGATAATGGGCGCAAAAATGATTGCCTTGCAGGGGCTTGGTTTTTTGTACCCAATTTTAAGAATACTTTTGCCTTTTTAGTAAATATCGTGACGGACCGCGGCTTATGTAAGTCGTGTATGTTTCTGTGTGTCCGAAGTCATGATCCCCAGCGGTAAAAGTATTAGCCGCTGGGGATTTTTGCGCCCATTTGGGCCTTGTATGGAGGATAGACATGAACATTATCAATATCGGGATTCTTGCCCATGTAGACGCTGGAAAGACGACCTTGACGGAGAGTCTGCTATATGCCAGTGGAGCCATTTCAGAACCAGGGAGCGTCGAAAAAGGGACAACGAGGACGGACACCTTGTTTTTGGAGCGGCAGCGTGGGATTACCATTCAAGCGGCAGTCACTTCCTTCCAGTGGCACAGATGTAAAGTTAACATTGTGGATACGCCCGGCCACATGGATTTTTTGGCGGAGGTGTACCGCTCTTTGGCTGTTTTAGATGGGGCCATCTTGGTGATCTCCGCGAAAGATGGCGTGCAGGCCCAGACCCGTATTCTGTTCCATGCCCTGCGGAAAATGAACATTCCCACCGTTATCTTTATCAACAAGATCGACCAGGCTGGCGTTGATTTGCAGAGCGTGGTTCAGTCTGTTCGGGATAAGCTCTCCGCCGATATTATCATCAAGCAGACGGTGTCGCTGTCCCCGGAAATAGTCCTGGAGGAAAATACCGACATAGAAGCATGGGATGCGGTCATCGAAAATAACGATGCATTATTGGAAAAGTATATCGCAGGAGAACCAATCAGCCAGGAAAAACTTGCGCGGGAGGAACAGCGGCGGGTTCAAGAAGCCTCCCTGTTTCCGGTCTATCATGGCAGCGCCAAAAGGGCCTTGGCATTCAACCGTTGATGGATGCGGTGACAGGACTGTTCCAACCGATTGGGGAACAGGGGAGCGCCACCCTATGCGGCAGCGTTTTCAAGGTTGAGTACACCGATTGCGGCCAGCGGCGTGTCTATCTGCGGCTATACAGCGGAACGCTGCGCCTGCGGGATACGGTGGCCCTGGCCGGGAGAGAAAAGCTGAAAATCACAGAGATGCGTATTCCATCCAAAGGGGAAATTGTTCGGACAGACACCGCTTATCCGGGCGAAATTGTTATCCTTCCCAGCGACAGCGTGAGGTTAAACGATGTATTAGGGGATCAAACCCGGCTCCCTCGTAAAAGGTGGCGCGAGGCCCCCCTCCCCATGCTGCGGACGACGATTGCGCCGAAAACGGCAGCGCAAAGAGAACGGCTGCTGGACGCTCTTACGCAACTTGCGGATACTGACCCGCTTTTGCGCTGCGAAGTGGATTCCATCACCCATGAGATCATTCTTTCTTTTTTGGGCCGGGTGCAGTTGGAGGTCGTTTCCGCTTTGCTGACGGAAAAATACAAGATTGAAACAGCAGTGAAGGAACCCACCGTCATTTATTTAGAGCGGCCGCTCAAAGCAGCCAGCCACACCATCCATATCGAGGTGCCGCCCAACCCGTTTTGGGCATCTATCGGACTGTCTGTTACACCACTCCCGCTTGGCTCCGGCGTACAATACGAGAGCCGGGTTTCGCTGGGATACTTGAACCAGAGTTTTCAAAACGCTGTCAGGGATGGTATCCGTTACGGGCTGGAGCAGGGCTTGTTCGGCTGGAACGTAACGGACTGTAAGATTTGCTTTGAATACGGGCTTTATTACAGTCCAGTCAGCACGCCGGCGGACTTCCGCTCATTGGCCCCGATTGTATTGGAACAGGCATTGGAATCGGGGACGCAGCTGCTGGAACCTTATCTCTCCTTCACCCTCTATGCGCCCCAGGAATACCTTTCCAGGGCTTATCATGATGCGCCGAAATACTGTGCCACCATCGAAACGGCCCAGGTAAAAAAGGATGAAGTTGTCTTTACTGGCGAGATTCCCGCCCGCTGTATACAGGCATACCGTACTGATCTGGCCTTTTACACCAACGGGCAGAGCGTATGCCTTACAGAACTAAAAGGGTATCAGGCCGCTGTCGGCAAGCCAGTCATCCAGCCCCGTCGTCCAAACAGCCGTTTGGATAAGGTGCGCCATATGTTTCAGAAGGTAATGTAAAGATACATAATCGTCAAGACGGCAACAATCAGAAGTTATGGAGGGTAACAATGGAATATCGTAAGGAAGATTTAATGGAAGCAAAAAAGCAAATTTTGGGGAGTGGGAGAGAACATGGGAACAGAGGAAAGTAAAAAAATCTGGGAGGAGAACGCACAATTTTGGGATAATGCAATGGGTGACGAATCTAATGAATTTCACAGAGAGGTAGTGCGTCCCAAAGTAACGGAACTTCTATCTCCTAATCCTGCGGATTATATTTTGGATATTGCGTGTGGCAATGGAAATTATTCTTCGTATCTTGCACAAAGAGGCGCTTCGATTGTCGCTTTTGATTACAGCAAAAAAATGATAGAATTGGCTAAAAGACGGCAATCACAATATGCAAAACAAATTGAATTTTGTGTAGCGGATGCGACCAATAGAGAAAATATATTAGAATTAAAAAGAAATCGAGCCTTTACGAAAGCAGTTTCTAATATGGCAATTATGGATATTACGGATATTGAACCACTTCTTATGGCTGTTTATGAACTGTTGGAGGAAAGCGGAATTTTTGTCTTTGCAACGCAACACCCTTGTTTTATCACGTTGACTGAAAAATATATGACACCGCACAGTTACTATGGTATAGCGATTGAAGGGCAACCGAAAGAGCAGATTTATTATCATCGTTCCATACAAGATATTTTTAACCTTTGTTTTAGAGCTGGATTTGTCATTGATGGATTTTATGAAGAATGTTTCAAAACCAACAAAGAAATTCCTATGGTAATGATAGTAAGGCTTAAGAAGGTAAAACGTGATACCTTACAATAAATTCAAGTTTGTCGGGTAAATAGCAAAGCCAGCCGAGCCAGCGGGCGGTCAAGATGAACGGGCTTCGCCCACCGTTGACAGCCCCGCCCGGTTTCGCAGTTAGGCAGTCAAGGAGCGACAGCAAGGAGTGCTGCCGCCCCGCACTATTATTCAGAGAGGGGGAATTTCCATGACAGACCAGAAAGCCTATCAAGAATATATCCAGCGCAGGTACAACGCCTCTTGCAAGGCTGTTATCCGCTGTGCCTGACAGCGTCCGTCCGTGCCGGAATTATGTAGAGCTCCACATAATTCTGTTGTATTTCCCAGCCTTTTGTGATACTATTTTTGATACTAATAAACTTTACAGAAAATAGCAGGTGGAATATTAACATATTTGCGATACTGGTAAATTGCTAAGTTCCTACGAAGGTACCTTTGCCCAACACTTGGTTTTATCAAACTCCAGATAATGATAGCGCCACTTGTCGTAATCCTCTTTGGAGATCTCATCCGCTTCCAGCATGGCAGCGGCCTGCCGCCAGGAACAGAGCATCTCGTACAGCCCGTCCTTGCTCTTCCGCACATCAGCGGACTTCTCCGAGAAACCCAGCACCATACCGAGATATTTCTATGCCATCCCCAGCAAGAAACAGAAAGAGATTTTTACGCCAATGCCATATACCCAGCTCCCATTTGGGCTTTTCCGGCTTTTGCCGCAAAATACGCGGGTCTTTTTCAAAAATAACTAGCCAGACGCTCTCCCGTCTCTGCTGCCACCGTGAATGGCAGGACGAGATCCAAGATCTCTAAGGTCAGGCAGTGTTCCGAATAGAGGGTGATCCGGCAGAGTTCGGTCCAACCGTCGGGCTCGGTCTGGCCCAGCTGGATGGTATTCTCCTGGAAGAGCACAAAGGATCCCAGCGGCTGTACCTCCTCGGGAAGTGCCTGGTAAGTCCAATGCGCCAAATCCAGGTTTTCCACGAATGCCGTGAGGTCTTCCTGGGTAGAGAGGGTGTTGACCGTTTGGCCTGCAGAGTCCAACACCTGGACGGTTTGGGCCTTGGCGATGGTCTCCCCCGTAGGACGCGGCATCCTGGGTTCCCTGGTCTGTGTTCCCCTGGCAGCTGCAGAGGAGAAGGGCGCACAACAGCACACCCAAGCAAAGTTTCTTCATTCCGGTTCCTCCTGGTACACGCGTAGTTACCCTGTAAGGGGTATCCCCCTTAGTCCACATGGCTACTGGCCCGCATGGCCTGGATGGTCTGGTCGATGAGGTGATCCAGATCCCAGCCCAGCATCTCCGCCCCTGGAGGATGACCTCCCGGGAGCAGCCGGCGGCAAACTTCTTGTCCTTGAACTTTTTCTTCACCGATTTGACCTCCAGATCGGACACACTCTTGGACGGCCGCATGATGGCCGCCGCCCCGATGAGGCCGGTGAGCTCGTCGGTGGCAAAGAGGATCTTCTCCATCTGATGTTCAGGTTGAATGTCCACGGTGATGCCATAGCCATGGCTGGCGGTGGCGTGGATGATGGCCTCATCCACCCCTCGTGCCCGCATGATCTCCTGGGATTTGATGCAGTGCTGGTCGGGGGTATTGCTCAAAGTCCAGATCGTGGAGCAGGCCCACGATGGACCAGAATTCCTTCTCCTCCCCGTAGCCCAATTGCTCGGCAAAAAACCAGCCCATCACGTCAGAGACAATATAGGCATGTTTTAAGTGAAACTCTCCCTGGTTGTACTCCTTCAGCAGGGCCAGGGCTTCGTCGTATGAAATCATGTTACGATTCTCCTCTCCTGTGTTGTTCTTACCAGGTCCCTTCCCGGAAGGCCTGGATCATGTGGTTGGTCAAGCTATAGCCGTCTGGGGCCAGGTCAATCTCCTCTCGGCGGTACCAGCCTGCCTGGGAGAGCTCCTGCCGGTCCATGTGGATCTCCCCTGTTCCGTCCAGCTGGGCAAAGAATCCAAGAAGAAGGTTGGAGTCCACCCCCAGGGCTGGTTGCCGTAGTAGCGGATGCTTTTGATCTTGAGGCCGACCTCCTCCATCACCTCCCCGGCGGACGGTGTCCTCTGCGGTCTCTCCGATCTCCGTAAACCCTGCAATCAGGGCATAGCCTTTGTAGGCCCGGCCCTGGTAACGGGTCATGAGGATACGGTCCCCGTCCGTCACGGCCACAATGACCGCCGGCGCAATCTTGGGATAGATCAGGTTGCCGCGGCGGGGGGCGTGGAGCATCCGCTCCCTATCGTCGGGCTGGGTCTCCCCGCCGCGGCGGCCGCAGAACTGGTTGTCCCGATACCAAAGGGACAGGTGGTAGGCCGTGGACTCGGCAAAGCGGAGGAGGCGGGGCTTCTTGGCCCGGTGCTCCCGGAGGGGTTGTACCAGGCATACCCCAGGGGCAGGGGATCTTTCCCCCCTTCCGTGCACAGATAGTAATCCGTCTCGTCGATCCGGGAAGAGCCAACGGCCTCCCCCAGGGCCGCACCCAGCTCCCCCAAGTGGGAAGGGCAGAGCTGGCCATCCACCTCCTGCTCCAAAAATTTCCCGGCCGCGAAACAGGAAACAACGGTCGCTCTCTTGGGGGCGGGCAGGGAGCATATGCCACCCGATAACGGTGAGGGGCAATGTCCTGGATCATCGGCAGGCGGGCAGCAGGCTGCTTATCCACGGTTCTCCCTCCTTCCCCTTTGGGACGGCGGAGGTCCCGCCAGAACTCGTACTCCGGGTCCACCATCTCCATCTGCTCGGGGTCAGCCCCATGGGGCCGTCCCGGAAGAGGCGGGGATCCATATACCGAATGTATTCTGGAATCACCGGTTGGAACTCCATCTGGTCCAGGATGTCCCGCTGAAGGTCCACCCCGTGGGCGATTTCCACCAGGGTGATGCCCTCTTTCTCCAGGCGGAACACCGCCCGCTCGGTGATATAGAGGACTTCCTGCCCCTTCCGCACCGCTTCCCGGCCGGAGAAGGTGATGGACTCCACCTCCGCCAAAAAACTTCTTCTGGGGACCCTGGGTGTGGATCACCAGGCCATTGTCCCGCAGGCCCACGTCCTGCTTGCCTGCGGTGAACGTGCCGATGAAGCAGAGTTTTTTGGGCGTTCTGGGTGATGTCGATAAAGCCCCCGGGCCCACCATCCGCCCGTGGAAGCTGGAGGCGTTCACGTTGCCGTACCGGTCCACCTCGGCAAAGCCCAGCACCGCCATGTCCAAGGCGCCGCCATCGTAGAGCTGAAGGGTATCCGACATCCGGTACATGGCCTCTGGATTCACCGAAGCGCCAAACTCCATCCCCCCCCCCCAAGGGGATGCCCCCAATGGGGCCACACTCTACCGAGACGGTGAAGAGGTCTGACAGCCCCTCTTCCCGCGACCACAGAGCCAATGCCACCGGGCATCCCTATACCCAGGTTGATGAGGGAATCTGGGCGCAGGCTCCATTACGGCCCGGCGGCGGCAAAAATCTTCCGGGGCCCCATGGCCAGGGGGGCACCTCCTCCGTGGGGATCTGGGCCAAACCGGCAATCTCCGGGCGGAACCGGTCGTTGGCAAAACCCTGGTGGCTGTACTCCGGGCGGCCCTCCACCAGGTAATCCACCATGAACCCGTGGATGAGGACCTCTTTGGCCGGAATGGTGCCCCGTTTGACAATCTGGTCCACCTGGGCAATGACGATGCAGCCGGCGTTGTGGACAGCGGCAGCCACCTCAAACTGCTCCACGTTCATGGCCTCATTGCGGATGGAGAGGTTGCCTGCCTCGTCCCCATAGGTGGCGCGGAGGAAGCAGACATCCAGGGGAAAGGCCGGATAGAACAGGCACTCCCTTCCTCCCAACTCGATGAGGGGAGACCACTTCCCTGCCCGTGTCTTTGGCCCGTTGGTTGATCTTGCCGCCGCCGTTGCGGGGGTCGGCAAAGGTGCCCAAGCCGGTGGTGGCAATGGCACCGGGCAGGCCCCCCCTGCAATGGCCTGGAAAAGTTTCATCAAATTCCCCAGGGGAGCATGTAGCAAGCCGCCTGTTCCTCCTGGACCAATTTCCGTAGGCCTGGGTCATAGCCCATATGGGAGAGGGATCAATTCCCGGAACATTCCGGGTTTCTCGGCCAGGCGGCTGATGCCCCGGCCCTTTCCATCCCCTTGGCTGGTGCACTTGACCAGGGTCAGATCCCTGGGGTGGCCTGTCTTATCATAGTGCTCTGCCAGAGCCATCATCAGATCCTCTGGGCAGCCAAAACCGTTGAACCCTGTGGTGACAAGGGGTACAACCATCTTTCACCAACGCCGCTGCTTGGGCAGCGGTGAGTCGCTTTCCATGGGCATTGCTCTCCTTGTTGTCTCGCGCCGGGGGCACTCCCCTGCCTCAGCGCTGCCATTTCTATGGGATATTATACCATGGAAATGGCAACGGACAAGCAGGCAGCTCCCCTTTCTCATCATTTTTCTAAGATTTCCTTGCATCTTGCCCGGCAACTGCCTATACTGGGAACAGAGAATTTCCCTTTGCCGTTAGGAAGTGTTTCTATGCAGGATACCCTCCCCATGCACGTCATCGCCACCATGCACAGCGCCTTTCCCGCCAAGTTCGGCATCCCCGACAGAGCGGGCTGGTGGACACCCTGCGTTCCACCATCGTATTTCAGCCAGAATACCGGAATCCAGACGCCCTGCGGGGGTTGGAGGGTTCTCCCACCTCTGGGTGGTGTGGGTGTTTTCCCAAGCGGTTCGGAACACCTGGTCCCCCACGGTCCGCCCGCCTCGGCTGGGCAGGCAATACCCGCATGGGGGTATTTGCCACCCGCTCCCCTTCCGGCCCAACCCCATCGGCCTGTCCTGCGTGAAGATTGACCGTGTGGAGCGGCACCCGGAACTGGGGCCGGTGATCCATGTGCTGGGGGCCGATCTCTGGACGGCACCCCCATTCTGGACCTGAAGCCCTACCTCCCCTACGCCGATGCCCACCCGGAAGCGGCCGGGGATTCACCGACAGGTACCAAGGGTACCGGTTGGAGGTGAACTTTCCACCGGAGCTCTTGGGCGCCGTTCCCTTGGAGAACCAGGGAGGCCCTCCAGGGGTGCTGGCCCAGGACCCTCGTCCCTCCTACCAAGCCGATCCCCAACGGGTCTATGGCATGGCCTTCGGCGGACAGAACATCCGCTTTACCGTGGCGGAGGGCGTCCTCACGGTGGTGGCGGTGGAATAATCTCCGGGTAACAGAGCGGACCGTTCCCAAGGGAACGGTCCGCTTTCTCTTGTTTGATTGTGTACGGTTGCTCAGAAGCAGTATGCCACACGGGGTTCACCCGGCTGCTTTGCTGGAACTGTTGAGCCAAATCTCAAAGTGGAGATGGTTTCCGGTGGAACTACCAGTGGTACCCACATAGCCAATGACCTGGCCCTGGGACACCGTCTGACCCACGGAAACAGCCCGCTGAGACTGGTGCGCATAGAGGGACCGGGAGCCGTCGCTGTGGGCGATGACCACATAGTTACCATAGGAGGAACCATAGGTAGAGACCACGACTACGCCGCTCTTGGTGGCCATGATGGGCGTTCCGCTGGGAGCGGGCACGTCACAGCCGCCGTGGAGCTCCTGCCCGTGGAAGGGGCAGTTCCGGTAACCGAAAGGAGACGAGACCCGGTGTACCCGGACAGCGGCCACAGGAACCCGCTGGAGCTGGCACTGCCGCCACCGCTGGGGTGTTGGTGCTGCCGCTACCGCTGTTACTGCTACTAGACTGGCCTTTCGAGGCCTCTTCCTGCGCCTTTTGGCTTCCTCGGCCTTCCGCTGGGCTTCAAGCTGCGCTTGATAGTCCTTCTCCGCCTGGGCAATCTGGCTGGCGATGGTAGCAGAGTCATCCTCCAGCTCGTCCATCTTCTGGGCATACACGCTAGACTGGCTTTCGATCTCAGAGATCACCGCGTCTACGTTGGCCTGCTCCGTTTCCAGTTCCGCCTTCTGGCTTTCCAGATCCGCCTTAGCAGCCTCCTCGGCAGCCTTGTTCTCCTCCAGATCTGCCTTGGCATCTGCCACAGCCTGACGGGCGGCAGCCAAGTTGTCCATCACCTGGTTGTCATAATCCATGACTTCCGAAATGGCGTTGATCTGGTCCAGCAAGTCCGAAAAGCTGTTGGCATTGAAGAGAACGGACCAATAGGACACATTCCCCCTCCTCCATGCTTTGCGGACTCTCTGGTTGAACTCCTCCTGGTACTTGGCTTCTTCCTCTTGGGCTTCTGCCAGTTCCACTTCCTTCTGGTCGATCATCTCGCCGTAATCCTGGATGGCTTGCTCAGAGAGAGCAATCTGCTCCTGGAGTACGTTGATCTTCTCTTCCAGCAGGAACTTCTGGTCTAAGGCAGACGTTCTGGGAGTTTTCCAGCTCGTCCAGTTTACTCTGGAGATCTGCTTGCTGCTCTTTCAGACTGGAGGCCTGGGACTTCATATCATCAATTTCGTCCTGGGTCACCGCCTGGGCTGCTGGCAGAGCCGAAGCCATGACAAACAGCAACATGATCGCCGTCATAAGCCATGCGACGAACCGCTTCCCCCGCTCCTTAGAGCATAGGATGTCTTTGCATAGTAGATTCACCTCGTAACGTTTTCTTCTCGTAAGTTGATCCTACTAACAGGGGCAGTATAACACACTCTGGAAAGAATTGCAAGAAGAAAACAAAAGTTTAACAAAAGTGTAACAGTGCCAACTGTATTTTCCGATAGAATTTCCTGGTATCTACAGAGGCTCACTTCGTTTTTTATTATACTGTTTTCCCCTGAAATTGCAACCAAATTCCTCACATTTTCTCCAGGTTTTCCGCACCTCTCCCTTGCAAAAATGCCACCGTAAGGGAGAGTACTTGCTCCAATTCTCCCGGCCCCATCAGGTTGTGTTCCCCCTGGGGAAGGATGGTAAGCTGGGCACCAAATCGGGTGGCAAACCGCTGTGCCGCCTTCACCGGTGCCACCTGGTCCTGCCCTCCGTGAACCATGGCCACCTGAGCGCTGCCCTGCCGGTACCGGGTAAAGAGATTGTACTCCGCCAGATCATCCAAAAAGGCCGGCGTGATCCGCATTTCTCGGACGTAGTCGTACTGCGGGACAAAGTAGCCCCTGCCGGGCCAGGTCCTCCTGGGCCCGCTGGTTCAGGAGCCACCCAGCTGCCAAGGCTGGCATGGTCACAGCTGCCGAGCGCAGGAAGGCCTTCCTTTGCCGGTGCGGGTGCTGTGCCAGGTAGAGCAGCGTGATATACGCCCCAAAAACTAGAGGCAAAGTAGGAGATCTCCGCCTGGGGATTTCTGGCCAGGAGATGGGCCTCCACCTCTGCCAGATCGTCTATGCAGAAGGGCACCCGGAGGCCCTCCTCCCCCACCGGGCTTTCTCCGTGGGCGGGAAAATCAAAACTGTATACCCCGATCCCATGGGCTGGCAAGGTTTGGTCCAGGGCCTGTACCATGGGGCTGTTCTTACTGCCGCCGAACCCATGGCAGACTATGGCCACCTGGTTCTGCCCATCCCAGTTGTTCCGGCAGGCAATCCGGTAGCCGTGCCGGCTGACCACCATTCTTGTTGCATGGTGTTCCCTCCTCCTTCTTCCTGGAAGTATGGTTACCCCCATTGTGGCATAGTTTTCTCAGGCCGTCAAAGGGATCCCCTTTGGCAAGAATTGACACTGTCCCCCGGTTATGATATGATCATTCCGGATAAACTCCCCTATGGTTTCTCTGGGTTTTCTGTGACTGCAGTTGCCCACTGGATACAATGGCCAATCCCAACCAATTCTAACAAAGAAAGGATGTTCTCTATGCTGAAGAAAGAAGTCGCCGCTCTGCTGGAGCAGCAGGTCAACAAGGAGTTCTACTCCGCCTATCTGTATCTGGACATGTCCAACTATTACTATGGCAAGAACCTGGATGGGTTCGGCAACTGGTTTAAAATTCAGGCCCAGGAGGAGCGGGACCACGCCATGCTCTTCCTGACCTACCTACAGAACAACGGCGAGTGCCCCAAGCTCAGCGCCATTGAGGCCCCCCGACAAGGTGTATGAGTCCTTCCGGGATCCTCTGGCCGCCTCCCTGGCCCACGAGGAGTATGTCACCTCCCTGATCAACGCCATCTATGCCGAGGCCATGAAGGCCAACGACTTCCGCACCCTCCAATTCCTGGATTGGTTCGTGAAGGAGCAGGGCGAGGAGGAGAAGAACGCCAACGATCTGCTGGGCCGGTTCGATCTGTTCGCCTCTGACATCAAGGGTCTGTATGCACTGGACTCTGAAATGGGCGCACGGACTTACAGCGCACCTTCCCTGACCCTGTAAGAGCCGCCCTCTTCTCTGTACGCAAGCCCCCTCGAGGCAGGTTTCTGGCCTCGAGGGGGGTTCTCTGTAACACTACTCCGTTGGTTGGGAGAATTTGTTACGCCTGTTCCTTGAAACTGGCCTGCTCCCGGTCTCCGGGCGCTTGACGGTTTCTACGATGCCCTCGGCCAGGCCGGCCAGGCCTTGGATCTCCGAGGGGATGATAATTTTGGTGGCCTTTCCGTTGGCAGCGGCCTGGAAAGCCTCCAAGGCCTTGATCTTAATGACGCCATCGGTGGGGGGGCGGACTCATTGAGGAGTTTCAAGGAGTCTGCCATGGCCTCGTTCACCCGGAGAATAGCAGCAGCTTCGGCTTCGGCCTCCATGATGCGGGCCTGCTTTTTCGCCGTCGGCCCGGAGGATCATAGACTCCTTCTCGCCCTGGGCCACCAGGATCTGGCTTTGCTTCTGGCCCTCGGCCTGAAGGATCTGCTCCCGCCGTTCCCGCTCGGCCCGCATCTGCTTCTCCATGGCGTTTTGGATGTCCTTGGGCGGCACGATGTTCTTCAGCTCCACCCGGTTGACTTTAATCCCCCAGGGATCTGTGGCTTCGTCCAGGATGGAGCGCATCCGGGCATTGATGATATCCCGGGAGGTCAGGGGACTGGTCCAGCTCCAGCTCACCAATGATGTTCCGCAGGGTGGTGGCGGTGAGGTTTTCAATGGCGCTCATGGGGTTTTCCACCCCATAGGCGTAGAGCTTCGGGTCGGTGATTTGGAAGTAGAGGACCGTGTCGATCTGGATGGTGACGTTGTCCTTGGTAATAACAGGCTGGGGTGGGAAGTCCGCCACCTGTTCCTTCAAGGAAACCACCCGTTGGACGCGATCAATAAAGGGAATCTTAAAATGCAGGCCCACACTCCATACCGTGTGGAAAGCACCCAGGCGCTCAATCACGTATGCTTTGGACTGCTTTGCACCACTCGAATGCGGCGGGCCAGAATCACCAAGACGATGATCAGCAGAACAATGAGGACAATCCTTGTTTCCATAGTAACAATCCTTTCTCTTCTTCAAAAAGGCGGGTTCTCTCTTTGGGTCTACTGGGTTTCAATCGGTCTGCTTTCTTACAATGGCTTTGACACCTTCGATCCGCACCACCCGCACTCGGGTCCCTGGGGGAATGACTTCCTCCCCTGCTCGGGCGGACCAGACAGCACCGCCAATTTTAATTTGGCCAGAGGCGTTGAGATTATCAATCTCCTCCACCACCACGCCTTCCTGATCCAGGATGCGGTCTGCGTTGGTTTTCTCCATCTTAGGGTGCGGCCATTTCCGCGCCATGGGCCGCACCAAGGCCATGGCCACTACGGGAGACAATGGCGAACAGCCCAATCTGTACCGGCAAGGATGCCCCCAGCCACGTCGCCACCAGGGCCACTAGACTGCCAGCACAGAACCAAATGGAGACCAACCCCGCCGTTATCCCCTCAATGCCTGCAAAGACGATAAGAAGGATCAGCCAGATGGTCTGGTAATGCATCGGTTTCCTCCTTTCCTGGGTATCAAAACCCACGAATTCACTTTGAGAACTTACAAAATAAGTGTACCATATCTACAGAAGTGTGGCAACTGCTATTTTTCTGGTGTTTCTCTCTGGGTTCGACCTGCTGGGGGCTTGGGCGCAAAGAAAGTGCCCCAATCGCCGCCTGCCGCTTGCAAGCCTCTGCCAGCTTTGCTATACTATGGTATGTTCCTTTTTCTTGCGCGTTTCCACCTGGGAGGTGATTCCACACATGCGCAACCGACCAAGTTTTCGTGTGGCTTTTTGCGGCGTCCTGGCTGCCCTAATGATCGTCATTATGTTGCTGGGCACCATGATTCCCGCCACGGAGTACCTGTGCCCTGCTGTCGCTGGCGTGCTCATCATCCCTGTGGTATGGGAGTTTGGCGGCAAGACAGGGGCACTGCTCTACTTTGCCGTGGCACTGCTCAGCCTGATCCTCTCCCCCAACAAAGAGGCTGCCCTGTTTTTTGCCCTCCTCTTCGGCTGGTACCCCCTGGCCCGGCCCAAGCTGCAGCATTTGCGGCGTAAGCCCTTGCGGGTGGTCTTAAAACTGGTTCTGTTTAACGCCGCACTGGCTGTCATCATCGCCCTGCTTTGCTCTTTGTCCTGGTTTCTCCGGATTGGCAGGCCGATGCCGCCAACTGGACGGGGCTGGTAGTGGCCGGCATGTTGGTGCTGGGCAATGTGGCCTTCTTGATCTATGACGTGTTGCTGGCCAGGATCAGTGACCTGTATGTCTACCGCCTGCGCCCCAAACTCTTTCCCCGGCATTTTCCTAACCAAAGAGATAGAGAGGTATCTTTCCCATGCAAACGATTCGACAGAGACTGCATGCCTTGCTCCTGCTGGTGCCCTCACCATTTCCCTGGCCGTCCCCGCCAGTGCCGCAGGCAGCCTGCCCTTTACCGACGTGGACCCATCGGGTGGTACTACACCTACGTACAAGACCTCTACGACGCCGGTATTGTAGACGGGGTCACCTCCACGGCCTTCCGCCCCGAGGGCACTGTGACCTTTGGGCAGGCCTTGAAGCTCGTCCTGATGGCCGCCGGTTATGAGAACCAGGCCCCCACAGGAACCCACTGGGCCAGTGGGTTCTACGATTTGGCCCAGCGAGAGGGGCTGCTCCCCAGTGGGCTCAATCTAGATTGGACGATGCCATTACCCGGCTGGAGATTGCCGAGATCACCGTCCTGGCTATGGACCTCTCCCGGACCAGCCAAGATCCTCCCCTTGACGACACCGACGCGGAGGCCGCACTGATCCTGTGGGACCACGGTATTTTCGAGGATCCGCCTCGGGGACCAAATCCTCTTCCAACCCCAGGATGACATCTCCCGCGCGGAGATTACCACCGTGATCTGGCGGATCTACCACTACACCCCGCCAGAAAACCCTGAGACGCCACCCACCTCACCAGAGGACCCCGACGCACCCGAGGAGGAGGGGGATTACTTCTACTTCGGCAACAAAAAGGTCTATGTGGTGGAAGAAATGCCAAAACGGACCTATGATTCCTCCCTCTTCCAGGTGAATGAAAACGGGTTTCTCACCTACAACAGCGATGACTATGATTACCGGATCGGCATCGACGTCTCCCGCTACCAAGGGGAGATCGATTGGGCCGCTGTGAAGGACGCTGGCGTGGACTTCGCCATGATCCGTCTGGGTTACCGTGGGTACGGAACGGGGCGGATTGTCACGGACACCTACTTTGAGACCAATCTGAAGGGTGCCTTGGAAAACGACATTGAAGTTGGGGTGTACTTCTTCCCCAAGCCATCAACGAGGAGGAGGCCATGGAGGAAGCCCAGTACTGCATGGATCTCCTCCAGGACTATGACATCACCTACCCCATCGTCTTTGACTGGGAACCTTACGACAGCAGCCTCAATCCCCGCACAGACGGGCTCTCCGATGAGATGCTCACCAAATGTGCTGTGGCCTTTTGCCAGGCCGTAGAGGACGGAGGGTACGAGAGCATGGTCTACTCTAACCTCACCTACTTCTACCTCCATTACGACCTCGACCGGCCAGAGGACGGCATCAGCCGCACCATTCGCCTCGGCACACGGGCGATGGCGGACTGTGCCGGAATCTTGTACATGGTCGCCGACCAGCCGCTGCTGCAGGCCGGAACGGTACGACGCATTGTGGACGCATGGCAGGAACACCCGAACTGCATTACCGCCGCAGCGCACAACGGAAAGCGCGGCAACCCGTGCCTGCGCCCCGCTCGCGGTTTTTCCCGGAACTGTGTGCACTGGAGGCAGACCGCGGCGGCTCATCCGTCATTCGGCGGCACAATGAAGATGCGCTGCTGCTCGTCGAGGCAGAAGAACGCGAACTGTTCGACTGCGACAAAAGCAGGCGCTGGAAATTTGAAGGGTAACGCATAATTCTTAACCAGAAGAATTAGTGGGCGTTGGAGAAAACCGGGAAAGAAATCGTCA
>VOFC01004161.1_pt1 | contig 45288 bp, 73 predicted proteins | sample 5384161 | NCBI WGS metagenome assembly VOFC01 (sample SAMN12384722, study PRJNA508395) | human gut metagenome | isolation source: healthy gut B | host: Homo sapiens | reverse complement strand
CTCCAAGGCAGAATATTGCAAATATCGCTGTAAGGTATAAAGTTCTACCATACTATTTGAGATGGGGTTCCGGTTGCAAAAAATTATTCCCCGTCCGCCTGTCAATTCATCTAAATACCTACATTTCATGAATAAATCGCTGGATTTTTGAGCTTCTGTCTGTGAGATTCCTGCTACGTTACGCATTTTTGTATAAGCTGCCAGGTTTTTATAGTAATGCGCTTCATCCACAAAAAATTCTGTCAATGCCCAACTCTTCAAAGCTCACAACATCATCCTTTCTGCTATCATCCAGCAGTCTTTCCAATTTGCTTTCCAGATTTTTTTTTGCTGCGCTCTAAGGCTTTTATGGAAACCCGTTCTCCCTCCTGTTCTTTTTTAACATTGCAATCCCGTCTATTATGAAGAGCCGCTATAGCCAGCAGCTTTTTGATTGCAGGTTCCTATGCAAATTGCTCTACACGATTTACTTCCCCACAAATTCTCTGCATCGTTTGCGTGATCGCTTCAAACTCCATTCCCTTCCCCAAAGCTCTGAAGCAACGTCTCCGCTATCAGCTCCTGCTGAAAATCTTTCAGTTGCCAAATATAGGGCCGTTTTGGACGATATCTGCCAGGATGGGTATCGGAAATATCAAAGACATATTTGAGCCTTGTTTTTTGTCCGCTGTCATCTAATAAGGCGATTCCGCGGGCATGCTGATTAACCCAGCGGCCCATTCGAGTGTTCCAGATTTTTTGTTGACGCACAGGCCGTTGCGTCGGGCCGCTGCCCATAAATTAAAAGCTGCTCGGCAAACGGATATTTATATAATCGCGCAGCCGCTTCCAGATAATTTCTCCAACGGCCCACATCTTTACTGAGTCCAACGGTTAATGCTTCCGGACAGCTCTATGATATCCTGCAATTTTTTTGCCATAAGCTCCTCCTTGCTTTTTATCGCCGTCACCTAAAAGTAATACTATGTACCGCATATCAGGAGGCGGCCTGCATACTTCAATGATTTCTATTTCATTCACTTCATGATTGAGATAATCGAAAAGGGTAAGCTGTGCGTCTTCTAAGGCAAACCTCTGCTCCAATTCTTCGACACTCCAGTCCGGTCGGAATTTTCCCAGCGGCGTTCGTCCAAATTGCGCCAGCGCCTTTTTATCCATTTCCAGCAGTTTCAGCCATAATTGAGGATGATATTTGCGTAGCTTACGCAATTCTTCGATTCTTTGAAAAGGGCAGCACCAACAGGAGGCACGATTATAGATTTGGTATAAGCCGCCAAAATCAAATCCTCTATCATAGCAAATCTGCAATGCGTCTTTCTCTGTAATGCCCCACTCTACTAATGGATAGACTTCACCCTTACAGCGTTCACGCTCATCGGCTGCAATGCCGATATAATGCAGCGCATGATGTACTCCCTTTAATTCGTTTACTTTTTATTAATCAGGTGCGTCTTTAACTGCCCTGTACACCAGCGCACCTTTACGCCAGGCCAGCCATTACCTTTTTAACACAACTCCTTCTGCTTTGCGTTTTTCAATCGCCGATAATTTGCTTTTTGGTTCATCAAACATGAGCCATTCAAACCCTTTTGGATGGCGCAGCGTCGTAATATGCAGCCCTCTTTTTGATACAAATACGCATCCACCTTTGCAAAATGCTCATACATTTCAGGAAATTCCATTCCTATATCTGCAGAAATCACGATGTCTATCGGCAAACCTCTTTCAATCATCAACAGCAATAATGCTGTCGAATCTTTCCCCGCTCAAAGAAACAGCTGCAAAACGCTGTTTCATAGCGGCCACCTCATTTCTATGCATAAAAACCCGCCTAAATATTTTTAAACGGTCAGAAAATTTTTATAAAAAAGGGGGACCAATGCAACTTGTCACCCTTTCCCACTAAATTATTTTTTATACTTTTTCAATCACACATTGATGGTTCTTGGTGTTCGTATCATAATTAATACCTACCAATAAAATATCTCCTGTATACGGTTCCAATGCTTTCACATAATCCTTTTCTTTAATTTGCTTTAATCGCGCCCTCGGCCGACTGATTCCATTTTAATTCTACTATCATTGCCGGCTTATCTGAATATTTATGTGGTAAAATACTATATCGGCAAAGCCTTTTTCCGGTTGGTAGTTCTCGAATCATGGTATACTCTGTTCGCGCACTATAATAAGCTAGCGAAATCACACAGCTTAGTGCGTTTTCATTATTATAGGACAAAATAGAGGTCATATCCTGATGGACGGCATCAATCCTTTTCGCTACGGCTTCTCATATCCATCGCCCAGGTTTTCTCCACCAATTCTTGTGAACGCTTAATTGTCTGAATGACTTCCTGCCAGCCGGAACCTTTTATGGCACTAACAAATTCTGCCCGAATTTCTTCATTTGGGATATATACTTCTTTACTTTTTACATCATAAGCTAGATAGCCCAGATGCACAAGTAAGGTCAAGACATCATCCTGATCCGCAAACGTTGTCATATCATTGCTGAAATTTCTAATCTCAATCCTATGCTGCTCTCCTGCCAGCAATTGAACAATCGTATCTTTTAAGCCATCATAGTTCATTTCTATATAGACCTTCAACGCTTCATAAGTTTCGGTGTTCACCCAATAACTATGAAACTCTTGATTCAGCATGGCGTCTACCACCGATTTGGGATTGTAAATATGCAAGGATTCTTTAATCCGATAACCATCATACCAACGCTTCGTTTCATCAAAATCCATTTTATAGGTTTCACATAAATTCTTTACTTCTGCTTCTGTAAAGCCTACATACTCTGCTAGCTGTTTCGGTTCTGTCATAGAGAATTCTGTGAACATATTTAATGCAGAATGTGAGCCATATTTTTTTATTGGCAAAATGCCCGTCATGTAGGCTAGGTTCACATAAGGCTTATCCTTTAAAAGAACACGCAGAAAATCTAAATATTTTGTTTGACTTTCTATATCTTTTTCTTCTCATGGGAAAATACAATCCCATTCATCTAAAATAAATACAAAACCTTCTCCCTGTATCTGCATAAATCTGCTGCAAAACATCCACCAAATTGCCTTCTAAATCAGCTACAGTGCTTTCATATTCCTTTTTAGATCTCTTAGGAGCTTCTTTTGTAAACTGTCTATAAGCTGCTCCATATTTTGCGCATAGCTCAAAAAATCCTGCATGTTTAGCTCAATCACATTATATTGATTCAGATGTTTTTCATAAGATTCATCTTGCGCAATTTTTAAATTTTGAAACAATTCTCTGGAATCACAGGTTCGACAATAATATGCTGCCAACATTTTTACCGCCATTGATTTTCCAAACCGCCTGGGACGACTAACGCATATATACATCTGTTCGGTATCTAACCGGCTATTTGTATAAACTAGCAATTCTGTTTTATCCACATAAATCTCTGAATTAAGCGACTTCTTAAAACCATCATTTCTTGGGTTTAAATAGATACCCATATATTTGCCTCCCTGCAGAGTGTTTACTCTAATATTACCAGAATAATACTGTTTAAGCAAGTCGTCAGCGACTTTGCTCCCTCTGTCTTTTCGATTCCATTCTTCCAATAATTTGATAATCACCTCCTCCATTTTCTGCGGTGTATAATCCCTCGGAAAATATTTTTTTAACTTATCCTGTTTCAACATTACCTTAATTTCAAAGGGCTTTTCTTCCCGCATAATTAAATCCATCGCACTTTCTGTTAAACTGCTTTCTGCACTAAGCTTTTTAACCGTTTAGCCTGGTCGATGGAGGGAGACGCCTCGTCACGCTCCATGATATACGCCAGATAGGTTTGTTCTTTTCGGTTAAGTGTGAAATATAATCTGCCGCTGCCGTAGTTTTTTAATACGCCTTGATCTACTTGTTCCAGCAAAATCGGAATTAAATGATTCAACCGTATGTAACGCTGTATCTGCATTCGACTTTCTTCAACCTGTTCAGCAAGGATTTCAATAGAAAACTTTACCATTTAACTTCTGCCCAATTTGGGCAGAAGTTAAATCTGTCCTCTCACCTTGCCGTTTCATAGCGTCCAGTTTCAATTTATATGCCCTGGCTTTTTCACTGGGAAGTAAATCTTCTCTTGTGATGTTATAATCCGCCACAAGAATATCTGCTTCTTCATCTGTATAATCACGAATTATTACAGGCCGGTCTGGGAGACCGATTACTCTGGCAATAATAGTCCCGTCTATGACCGGATAGTATTTCATAACCGCCCATTTCCCGCGGACGTACAATCAACGGCTCTGAAATTCCCAGCTTCTCAATACTATCCATCAACCTGACAAGATCCGGCGTGGGACGGTCGATCAGGTATGGTTGTCTGGCATAAACATGCAGTTCTTCCGCTGCCACTATCTGAATACGTTCCTGCTGTTCTTCCTGACGGATTCCTCACTTTTAAACAGGTCATCGAACCTGGCTAACTCTACCTTTTGGAGCGTTGCTTTTCAAACCCTAACACCTCCAATGTCAAATTTGCATAGGCTCTCGCTGCCTTTCCCCTTGCTGTCATATTGATAAATACTCTGCCCTGTAGCGCTGGCTTCCGCCACTCGTATCGATTTTGGTATATAGGTCTGAAAAACACGACTGCCATGTGCCTTCCGAATCTCGACTGTCATATTTCGTGTAAAATTAGTCCGACCGTCTACCATCGTCAATAAAATACCTGCGATATCTAATTTAGGATTTAGATATTTTTTTTGTGCGTCCGGCTGTCTGCAACAACTCTGTAAGGCCCATAGCCGGCAAAAACTCTGGCACAATGGGAACTATAATCTGGTCTGCTGCAGTTAAAGCATTAATGGTCATAAGTCCCAAGCTGGAAGCACAATCTATCAGGATGTAATCATACTCCGGCTCTACCAAAGTAAGGTATTCCCGCAATACGGTTTCTCTCCCAATCAAGTTATTTAGCGACGCTTCTGTTGCTGCCAGTTCCTGATTGGCTGGCAATAAATCCACACCTTCGGCATGATGTAAAATCCCTTCTGTGGGCTGAAATGATTTCTCTGCAATGAGATACTCCATCGCTGTCGATAGTGTAAAGGGCAAGCTGCCATTTTGCTGCCAGCCCAGCATTTGCGTCAAATTACCCTGGCCATCAGAATCCACCATTAAAACCTTCTTGCCCTGCATCGCCAATCAAAACCCAGATTTGCAGTCGTTGTCGTTTTACCTACCCCGCCTTTTTTTATTTATTAGCGCTATTTTCATCACAATCTCTCCCCAATAAAAAAAGGAGCCGCAGGGCTCCAGTTATGAATCTTACAAAATTCTGTTTTTCTTTTTTTCGGCTTGTAATATTTATTCCACTCAGTATAATTATTCTTAGTATTATTACCTTTCGATTATCGAACTTTTAGAAATCGGAAAATCGGATTTTATTAAATTTGAAAATCGAATTTCAAAAATGGGCATACTGCCCCCATTCGCTTTGTTTTGATTTTTTACTCACTTACTATAATTCGATTTTCAAATTTCTTGACTTTCGATATTTTCTTGTTTCTTATAACTGATTTGCTGCAAAATTTTTAACATAGATGATAGATGGTTTGCCTTGGCCCTGACGAACACGCTCTATTAAACCAATGCCTCTTTTGCAGTCTAATTCTGACATTAATTTTACAGCTTTCTCATTTCCACAGTTCAATAATTCCATTACTGTTTGATTGGGAAAATAGATATAGACTCTATTTTCTTCGTCCACCCAGCCATTTTTATAGATAAGCTCATACGATCCAGCATCAAGCCATATAACAACTTTGCATCACTTGATAAGCTCTTAAACCTTTCGTCTGTCATCAATAGTTTGGGAACTCTATAAAAGGCATATTGTTCTGCTTCTTGTCCATAGTAATAAGGAAATGATAGCTTCATTTAGCATTTCACCTTCTTTCTACCTATATTTCAATTATATAAAAGAGCTGCCTAATTCTGAGGCAGCTCTTTTTTATATGTAATGTGATAGTCTTTTCTAAATTGTTTTAAGTTTTCTTTACGTATATGGCTCATCCGGCCCCATCAACCCAATTTGATTTCATCGGTAATCAGCGCCGACATGACCTTATCGGCCCCCTGCAGATTGACCAAATCCACCGCCAGTCCTTCGTCAGCAAAAAATAACCCAGCTCCATGGCTATATATTGGGGCGCGTAGAAAATCGAATGTGTGACCTCGCCCAGCGTGATTTCCTGCAAGGGCGCTTCCTCTCCCTGATTAGCGGCGCCGCAGCCGCTAAAGAGCAGCAGCCCAGTACACAATAAACCAGCCATCCATTTTTTCTTGTTCACAAGCCATACCTCCTAAGATTTTTTTTCATATGATGTTCCAGAAAGTTGATCAGGCTGTTTAAGAACCAGGCGCAAACAGCCAAAATGACAACTCCCATCATTACCAAATCCAGCCGGAATACCTGACTGCCATAGACAATCAAATAGCCAATGCCACAGCGGGAAACCAAAAATTCACCTACAATGACGCCAATCAAACAAAGCCCCATATTGATTTTGGCCAGGCTCAGCATGTTATCCCGATTGGCGGGCAAAATCAGCTTGCGCAAAATCTGTCCTTTGGTGGCGCCAAAGCTTTGCAGCATACGGATTTTATCGGCATCTACGCTGCGAAAATCGGTATAAGCCGAAATGATGGTTACTACGATGGAAATCGACACCGCTACCGCAATAATGCCCGGCAAGCCGGCGCCGAACCAGACTATCACGATGGGAGCCAGCGCTGTTTTCGGCAGAGCGTTCAGCACTACTAAAAAAGGGTCCAGAATGCGGGACAGTGTAGGCCACCACCACAGCCACACAGCAAGGGCAATCCCGCAAACGGTTCCGATGGCAAAGCCCACTAGCGTTTCCCACATCGTTACGCCAATATGCATCCAGATGGTACCATTGCTGAAATAAATCCAGAAAATTTGGGCGATGGCACTGGGGCTGCTGAACAAAAAGGTGTCAATCCAGCCCAAGCGGGCCGACAATTCCCAACCAACCAGCAAGAGTACTAGCAGAAGCAGTTGCAGGCTTCGTATTTTCTGTTTTTCCCGCTTATGCTGTAACAGCCAGGCTTTGTGGGCGTCGTTACGGCCTTCCGCCATTGTCTGCATTCTGCATCATCTCCTCCCAGATGGTATTGAAATACTGCTGAAACTCCGGTGCTTTTCTTGATTTTAACGGCGTGCGGGGCTGCTCCGTGGTCAGCTTTAACGGATAAACGCTGCATACGCGGGCAGGCCGCTTGCTCAAGGTGTAAATGATATCGGCAAAGCTGATGGCCTCGCTGATGTCATGGGTCACCAACAGCGTCGCTTTTTGCTCCTGACGGATGATACTGCAAATATCCTCGCTGACCATCAAACGGGTTTGAGAATCCAGCGCCGAAAATGGTTCATCCAACAGCAACACATCGGGGTCTACCGCCAGGGTACGAATTAAAGCCGCCCGCTGCCGCATTCCACCCGACAATTCACGGGGATAGCGTTTGCGAAACTCCCACAGTCCATAGGTGCGCAGCAGCCGTTCCACCTTTTGCAGATGGGCCTCTGATTTTGCAGCTTTTGTACTTCCAGACCAATCACCACATTGTCATAAATAGTGCGCCAATCCAGCAAATGATCCCGCTGAAACATATAGCCAATGCTGCCGTGCCGTTTGATGGCACCGCCGGTAGGTTCCAGCAAACCGGAAAGAATATTCAAAATGGTGCTCTTGCCACAGCCAGACGGCCCCAAAAAGGGCGGCGATTTCTCCCTTGCCGCAGCGTAAAGCTGATATCATCCAGCACGGCCAATACCCCATCCTGATTAAAAAATGCATGGAAACATGGTCCATGGCAATCAATGGTTCCTCCTGCACAACATCTCACTTCCTTTATGTAATCTGTCGAAAAAAAACAGCACCAGTTTGTAAATTCCTTTATAGTATATTGCTGCGACAAAAAAAGGGTGAACGAAAAAAAGAGCCATCCAGCGAAAAAATTCGCAGAATAGCTCTTGTCCAATAGCTGTTTACAGCACTACAAAATATAAAATTAATAAAATCCCTAAAACAATGCGATAATAGCCAAATACTTTAAAGTCGTGCCGCTGGATATAGGCCATCAGGAACTTGATGGCAAACACCGACACAAGAAAGGCTACCACCGAGCCCAAGAGAAGCAATCCCATTCTATTGCGGTAAAGGCCAGCCCTGCTTTTTAACAGCTTCAAGCCGCTGGCGCCCAGCATCGTGGGAATGGCCATGAAAAACGAAAACTCTGCTGCCACCGGACGGGCTGTGCCCAACAGCAACGCGCGCCTATGATGGTGGCACCAGAACGGGATGTGCCGGGAATGAGCGCCAACGCCTGAAAACAGCCAATCAACAGCGCCGCTTTATAATCAAAGCTGTTCCAAAGGTGCGATAATAGGGATACCGTTGACGGTTTTCGATGACGATGAACAAAATCCATAAACAATCAGCATAATGGCCACGGTAACCGGATTATAAAACAATGCATCAATCAAATCATCAAACAGCAATCCCAAAATAGCAGCTGGAATTACGGCTACAATAACTTTTTTCCACAGTTCTATTGTTTCATGCCGGGCCACCAAATCTTTACTGCGGGAAAACGGATTGAGCTTTTGGGAAATACAGAAAGATAACCGCCAGAATGGAGCCAAACTGAATAACCACAAAGAAGGTGTTGACAAACAGCTCCGACTGCTGCAGTTGCAAAAAGGCGTCGAACAAAATCAGATGGCCTGTGCTGCTTACCGGCAGCCATTCGGTAATCCCCTGTACAATCCCAAGCACAATGACTTTTAGTATTTCAATAATTTCCATAAGAACCTCCTGACCGGAACATAGACTTGTCTTTTATTTTACTCCAAGAGGGTAGCAGTGACAAGGTTTTTTTTTGCTATACTTAGGGGTATCGTGAAAAGATTTTTACAACAAAGCGGGAAAAAGGAGCGCGATACTTATGAAAAATTTTTCATTACCATATGCCTGTAGACCTCTTCTTCGGTGAAGGACAAATTGAGCAGTTGGCCCCGCAATGAAGCGATTTGGCAATCGGGTGCTGCTGGTTTACGGCGGCGGCAGCATTAAACGCAACGGCATTTACCAGAAAATTATGGACATTTTTGCGCAGGAAGGCGTCCAATTTTGGGAATTGTCCGGCGTGGAGCCCAATCCCCGTTTAGAAACAGTGATGCGCGGCGTGGACCTTTGCCGGCAGCATGATATCCAGCTCATCTTGGCTGTGGGCGGCGGCAGCAGTATTGACTGCGCCAAAGTCGTAGCCGGTTCGGTTCATTACGCTGGCAGCCCGTGGGATATTGTGCTGAATAGCAGTCTGGTCAAAGACTGTCTGCCTCTCGGCGTCATTCTCACTTTAGCGGCCACCGGCTCTGAGATGGACCCCATGGCGGTGATTACCAATACCCAGCAGAATTTAAAATACGGCGTGGGCCATCCCGATTTTATTCCTAAATTTTCTATTTTAGATCCCACCTATACCTATTCGGTACCGGCCAGCCAAACAGCCGCCGGCACCGCCGATATGATGAGCCACACCTTTGAAAGCTATTTTACACTGAACGACGGCGCTTATTTAATCAACCGGCTGGCCGAGGGCATTTTGCAGACCTGTATCCATTACGGCCCTATCGCCGTGCAGGAGCCGGACAATTATGAAGCCCGCGCCAATCTGATGTGGGCCTCCAGCCTGGCTATCAACGGCCTTTTAAAAAACGGCAAGGATTGTCCCTGAGCGTACACGCTATGGAACACGCCCTCAGCGCCTATTACGATGTAACCCACGGTGTAGGGCTGGCCATTCTAACGCCGGCCTGGATGGAATATATTTTAGACGAATCCACCGTGCAGATGTTTGCCGACTACGGCTGGAATGTATGGCAATTAGACCGCAGCACCGATGCTATGACAACCGCTAAAGCAGCTATCGCCAAAAACCCGGGAATTTTTTCATCTCCCTGGGCATTCCGGCTACCCTGCGGGAGCTAAATATTCCCGAAGATATGCTGGAAACCATGGCCAAAAGCGCGCCCAAAGGCGGCGATACCATTCATGGCGTGAAGCCGCTTACCTGGCAGGACGTGCTGGCAATCTACAAATTGGCTTATTAGGATAGCGTCTGCTCAATGGTGCCAATATCTTTGACTGGCTTTTTTCCCCAGCACAGCGATTTCTGCCAGTTTCATCTAGTATTACGATTATAACTATACAAAAGCGCGGCTTGCAAACCTTTCGGCGTGCAAACCGCGCTTTTTATTCTGCCAATCTCACCATAAAAGTAATTACACACCTAAGTCCATTTCAGGCGCTGCTTTTGCTTCTTCTGGAATTTCAATTTCACCTACGTTATTAAAGTCATACAAGGTCATGGAAATAAACATGTTGTCCACTGTAAAGTCCATATCTTCTGCAGCGATATCCATATTTTCAAATAGTTTTGTCATGATATTCTGCATCATGGTCGTCATATCCATTTCATATTTGACAGGCAGATTACTTTCCTTGTCAATCCAAACGGCAACCGGCAAATCACCTAAATCCTGATAAATGGCTGCAGCTTCTTCACCAGTTAAGCCATACTGGGCCAACTGTTCCTCCATACCGGAAGCCGCCATAACTTCATTCAGCGCATCGTTGGCAATTACGCCCTCATATTTGGTAGCGTCACTGCCATTGACCTGTTCGGTACCAACTTCCTGGAAGGAATCAATATTTTCCAGGTAAATCCCCATAGAGTCCTGGGCATTGTACTGTTCCAACTGGGTAGCGTCCGCCAGAGTCTGTTTGCCCCAATTGGTGCCGTCGCTCATATACAGGACCAGGTTGTCATCTTCCTGTCCAGCATACATAACCATATCCAACTGCCCCTGTTCGCCCATATCCATGGTCATTTTCATTTCCATCGTCAACGGCTCGGCATTGTAGGCAATCACACCGCTGGTATTGCTTTCCATGGTCTGTCCGCTGGCAGACAGCGTCATATCCATGTTCATATCATAGCGCATACTTGTGACTTGGTTCAAGGCTTCTTGGGCGGCCTTCATGACATCCTCGGTAGAATTTCCGCCGCCTCCGCAGGCTGTCAAACTTACCAGCATTACTAGCACCAGACCCAAAGTCATCCACTTTGTTATGTTTTTCTTCATACTCGCTCCTCCTCTATTTTTTTCAACATGAAAATTACTATGGATAACTTACCATAGAACAGCGAAAAAAGAAAAGCAGTTGTAAGAATTTTACGAAAAATTTTATTCTTTAAGAATTCTCACTTTGTACAGGACGAATCATGCCATCCTGCACCATTTGCACAAATAGCGGCCCCAATTTAGGGTCAAACTGTCGGCCCGATTCTTCTAAAATAATGGCAAGCGCTTTTTTCCACCGAATAGGCCTTTTTATAAGAACGGCAGGAAATCATAGCATCAAAGGAATCGGCAATGCAGAGAATTCGCGCAGAGAGTGGAATATCTCGCCGGCGATACGCCGTGGATAGCCTTTGCCGTCCCAGCGTTCATGATGGCCGATTACGGCCGGAATGACATAATCCAAAGAAGGCAGATGCCGGATAATCCCAATCGAATTTTCTACATGTTGCTGCATAATCTGATATTCATCGGGCTCCAACCGTCCCGGTTTATTGAGAATATGCTCCGGAATACCGATTTTGCCGATATCATGCAGTAAAGCAGCTTCCTCAATAATGGCAACGCTCTCGTATTTAAGCCATAGGCTTTGGCAAAGCCAGCGGCATAAACCGCCACATTTTTTGAGTGACTGAAGGTGTAATGATCCTTGGTATCAATGGCTGCCGTCAGGCATAAATTGTGGAAGCATATTCAGAATAAATCCCTTCCCGATACCCGGTACCGCTTTCCGGTGATAACGGACAACTCTTGCTGTATCTCGCCCACTGCATAAATGACCACTTTATTTTTTCCGCTGCGTTTGGCTTGATATAAGGCCTGGTCTGCATTGTCCATCAACTGCTTGCGATTGCTGGCCGCATAAGGAATGGAGCAGATGCCGGCGCTGATGGTCAGTACCTTTTGCCGGTAAAACTGATTGGGCCGTTGTTTGTTAATCTCCATAACCTGATGGCGAATTGTATCGGCGATATTTTTGGCAGCCAGCATATCATGCTGGGGTAAGATAACGGCAAATTCCTTCCCGCTGTAACGGGCCACATATCCGTTTTCACCCACACAGCCCCGCAAAGCCGTTGCTACCTGCTGCAGCGCCAAATCGCCTTCCTGTGTGCCGTACAATTGATTATAGAGCTTGAAATCGTCTACACTGAGCAAAATTAAACTGAGAGAGCTGTTCTTATGCTTTTCTGTTTCTTGCTCTAAAATTTCATAAAAAATTTTACGGTTTAACAAGCCTGTCAGTTCATCAATCCGCGCTTCCAAATAAACCTTTTCATACAGATGGGAATTTTTACGGCAATGGAGCCGATGGATTTCACCGAATCCAAAAATTCAAATCATCATACGTAAAGCTGGTACTCTTTTTCTTTGCCTGTAATCATGACAAAGCCCACCAATTGCTGTTCATCCTCCAGCGGCACTAAACATTCAATCTCCAAATCCAGCAAGAGCTGTTTTTCGGTCTCCCACATAGACTTATAAACCACAGTTCTGCGAAAATCCTTCATCAACAGGCAGCTATTATTGCGCTCCAGCCACACCACAACAGGATTATCCCGCTTCAAATAATAGCTGCGCTTATCCAGCGCACTGGTGCTATAGCTGATCTGATACCGGTCTCCGCTGTTGTTAATCAGGCATACGTATACTTTTTGACGCCGATGGTATCCTGAATGACCTGCACCATCACATCTAAAATTTCATTAATATTCAGACTTCTGGAGACCGCCGCACTGAATTCTTTTTAAGGTTTCGGGAGCGTACAAGCTCTTCACGAATAAAAATTTTATCCAGCAAATGCTTTAGCGCTTGATAAATACAAACTGTCGCTATTAAGAATACAACGGAAACAATCAAAATATCGTAGTTGGCAAAGCCCGGAAATTTTTCCACCACAAAACGACGCAGCGGAAACACCACATTGCTGAAAACCAGCAAAGAACAAATAGCGGCAATAACATAGCAACTGCCCTTCGATACCAGCAAGGTCAGCTTAAACATGCGGCGGGCATACAGCACATAGAACAGACAAAATACGTTGACAATTCCGGTTAAAATATCGACAGGAAAACCCTTAAACATGGGCAGAAAAATGACCACGTTCCCTGCATAAAGCAGCAAAATACCTAAAACAATAGGCGTAAATTGCCGTCTAATCATTTCATCCTGCTTGCCCTTCTGCCAAATCAAATAAAACATCTGAACGCTGACGCCGATAGTGACGCCATACAGGAACAAACCTTCCAGGTGGTGTGATAGACAAAAGAAATGGTCCCGCCCGCTGCGACTACCATCTCCGATGGCGCCAGTAAGCTGCTGGTCATAATATTATAGCAGTTGGCCAAACAAATCAGCACCAACCAAAATTTTCGCCAAAAGGGCGCGTCTACTCTTACAAACTCCTGACTGAACAGAAAAAAGCATAGGGCGCCAGGGTTAAGCCTAAAATAGAGACATCGTACCAAAAATTTAAGCCCAGGCCACAGCAATGCCCGCATACAAAAAGGAGCCGCCGGTCCAGAGAATCATGCAGACCAAAACCAACATAAAGACGTTGACCAGCTTGCTTTTTGGCTGCCATAAAGGTCAGCAGCAAAAACACATAACAAACTAAAGCGATAATCGAAATAAATGCGTAACCGGTTGTCATAGCAAGCGCCCTCCCGATAGCCTGGGTCCACAGTTTTTCCTGCAAACGCAGCAAATCCATTACATCATAGACGGAAGGATTGATTTTGCGCAAATGTTTTCCCCTTGCTGTTCATATAGGCAGAAAACGTACCGCATTTCAAAATCGTAATTTCCAGCGGATCGACACCCAAAATTGTTTTAAGTCCTTATAATCCTGATCAACATATTTGAAATATACACTGAGATGCTCTCGCAAAATCTCCCTGACTAACAGCCTGACTAACCAAGGACTGCGGCGACAGTTCCACATAAAGATGCAAAAAGGCCGTTTGTCCTGATTGTATTCTTTCATGGCAATCCAATCCACAATCTGCAACTGCGATAACTCTAACACATTTTGAATAGAATGCCTGAAATGCGTGTAAAGCCCGCAATATCAATAATCGTAGGAATGCGGTCTATATATTGAAATCGGGGAATGTGGGTTTCGTCCTCCTGATTTTCTAAGCCGACACAGCGTTAAACGTCGCCAACCCGATAGCGCACAAAAAGCACCGCCTTTTAGAACAGAAATCACCACTTCATATTTCTCGCCGGGAATAACCTCGTCCATCAAATAAGTTTTAGGCTGATAGGTTGGATCGCTTAAATTGTGCTCCATTTCCTGTTCGGGAATAAACTCATAAAAACAGGTGTCGGGAAAGAAATACATGCCGTTGCGCGTCCATGTCTCCGTGCCAATGCAGCTCGGCTCTGTACCGGCAAAGAGCTCCATCGGCCGAATCCCCCACATGTGTTCGAAATCATCCTTTGTAGGAACGATTATCGGTGCCCGCCACCATAAAGCCTTTCAATTGAAACAAGTCTTTCGGCAGCAATTCCCGTCCTTCTTTATGGCAACGATATTTCGCCCGCAATAACCGGCACAACATAGGCAACGAACAAGAAAAGACTTTGCTGCCATCTTTTCTTTTACTTTTGGGCGAACCCATAGCAGCCACGCTCAAACTGGACAAAATAGGCCACACTGCCTAAACCAAAAAGAAGTCGATACCACGGGAAAGCCCCATCTTAAAGCCTTTACATTGCGCTCCCCAAAGGACATAGCCACAGCTTCCTTTACCGGCGGTAAAAATCAATCTGGATTTCATCATGCAAGGCTAACGGAAACAAACCTGTGGCATAGGGCAAAGGCGCCAAGCCATATAAAAAAGTATCACAGGCCTTGATATCAAATTTTCCTTTTTGTTTCTGTTGTAGACAGCATCATGCAGGCCAACACGTTATTGCGATAGGTATCCAGCATACTTTTGGTGTAAGGAGCTACCTGATAGGATGGCGCCCGCCTTCCCACGTAGTCTGAATCCAGATAATCGGTTCATCGGGCAGCATGGAACCTTGTTTCTGCAACAATACATCGGCATAATCCTCATAGGTTGTCAAGGGTATTTGCTGACGAAATTCCTCAATGCTGTGCAGTTCCTTCCCCTGTAAAAAGCACTGTCCCAAAGCACTGCGGCTCCACAGTGCAATCTGTTCTTCCATCAACCGTTTTTGTATCTGCATATATTCTTCCATCGACAAATCGAGAAAGCCGCAATATTCCTGCCAAATCTCTTCCTGCGACAATTTTTTTCAATTTTTTGCTCAAATTTCCACGAACATCACCGGCTTTCCGCAAGGTGCTGAGACATTGCTGCACACTTTTTCTGTTAGGTATCAAAAACGGTACCTGCTGCTTGTAGTGCCCATAATCCAAAAAATATTTTTGGAAAAGTATAACAATCTTGAAAAAATCACATAACACAAATTCAAACAACTATACCAAAGCGCTATACAAAATAACCGAAAGCCGCCCAAAGCAAACCATAAGGAAAGGTAAAATCCGGTAAACCATAACACACCGGGATGACGGCATAAAGCATACATACCTTGCGCACAAACTTTATTGCCGACATTTTGCACGACATAGGTTTCCTGAAAGGGCAACGCAAAAAAAGGGTATAAATCAACAAAAAGAAGAAAACATAGCGCACAACCTAAGAAAACGACAGCATGGAGCGTCCAGGACGTACATGCAGCGGCTTGCAATCCTGCGATACGAATTGTCGAAAAAAGCCAGAAACACAAAACCAAGCAAAAAAACAATCGCACGAATTTATAAAACCGCTTGCGAAACACACCGGCTTGCTCCAAATCATAAATTATAAATAAAAGAAAAAAGCCAATCCGCCAACGATAACTTCTGTCATATTCAGTCCTCTTGTCACAATTTCATTATAAAAACAGAATAAATCTCCAAATTAACAATCGCTTTGTAACTTTTATGATAACATGAAAGATTTTTCTTTGCAATCACTAATTTATTTTTCCATTTCGATAAATTACTGAATTTTGAAGTAAAAAATAATTATCTTATCTGTTGTACCAGAAATAAGCTATCCTTAGGTCCATGTGCAACCGACACCTAAATTATTTTCTGAAAAAAAAATCAGCAAGAATTCATCTATATAAAAAATCAACTCTCCACATCCTCGACCTATTAGTATCAGTAAGCTACATATGTTACCACACTTACACCTCTGACCTATCAACCTTGTAGTCTTCAAGGGGTCTTACTAGCTTATGCTATGGGAAATCTCATCTTGAGGTAGGCTTCACGCTTAGATGCTTTCAGCGTTTATCCCTTCCCGACTTAGCTACCCAGCTATGCTTCTGGCGAAACAACTGGTGCACCAGAGGTCAGTCCATCCCGGTCCTCTCGTACTAAGGACAGGTCTTCTCAAATTTCCTACGCCTGCGACGGATAGGGACCGAACTGTCTCACGACGTTCTGAACCCAGCTCGCGTGCCACTTTAATGGGCGAACAGCCCAACCCTTGGGACCTACTTCAGCCCCAGGATGTGACGAGCCGACATCGAGGTGCCAAACCTCCCCGTCGATGTGGACTCTTGGGGGAGATCAGCCTGTTATCCCCGAGGTAGCTTTTATCCGTTGAGCGATGGCCCTTCCATGCGCTAAGCCCGACTTTCGTCCCTGCTCGACTTGTAGTCTCGCAGTCAAGCTCCCTTCTGCCTTTACACTCTTCGAATGATTTCCAACCATTCTGAGGGAACCTTTGGGCGCCTCCGTTACTCTTTGGGAGGCGACCGCCCCAGTCAAACTGCCCACCTGACACTGTCTCCCCCCCAGATTCATGGTGCTGGGTTACCTGATCCATAACACAAGGGTGGTATCCCAACAACGCCTCCACAAACTGACGTCCATGCTTCATAGTCTCCCACCTATCCTGTACATGTAGCACCGAGACTCAATGTCAAGCTACAGTAAAGCTCCATGGGGTCTTTCCGTCCTGTCGCAGGTACCCGGCATCTTCACCGGGATTACAATTTCACCCAGTCTGTTGTTGAGACAGTGCCCAAATCGTTACGCCTTTCGTGCGGGTCGGAACTTACCGACAAGGAATTTCGCTACCTTAGGACCGTTATAGTTACGGCCGCCGTTTACTGGGGCTTCAATTCATACCTTCGCTTTGCTAACAGACTCCTCTTAACCTTCCAGCACTGGGCAGGCGTCAGCTCGTATACATCGTCTCTCGACTTAGCACAAACCTGTGTTTTTGGTAAACAGTCGCATGGGCCTTTTCTCTGCGGCTGACCATTGTCAGCGCCCCCTTCTCCCAGAAGTTACGGGGCCATTTTGCCGAGTTCCTTAACGAGAGTTCTCTCGCTCACCTGAGGCTACTCGCCTCGACTACCTGTGTCGGTTTGCGGTACGGGTAGAGTATAATTAACGCTAGAAGACTTTTCTCGGCAGTGTGACATCACTAACTTCGCTACTAAACTTCGCTCCCCATCACAGCTCAATGTTATAGATATAAGCATTTGACTCATATCACACCTCACTGCTTGGCCAGACACTTCCAATCGTCTGGTTTTCTTAGCCTACTGCGTCCCTCCATCACTATATACTCTAGTACAGGAATATCAACCTGTTATCCATCGGATACACCTTTTCGGTCTCTCCTTAGGTCCCCGACTAACCCAGGGCGGACGAGCCTTCCCCTGAAACCTTAGTCTTACGGTGGACAGGATTCTCACCTGTCTTTCGCTACTCATACCGGCATTCTCACTTCTATGCGCTCCAGCACTCCTCACGGTACACCTTCTTCGCACATAGAACGCTCTCCTACCATACCTATAAAGGTATCCACAGCTTCGGTAATATGTTTTAGCCCCGGTACATTTTCGGCGCAGGGTCACTCGACTAGTGAGCTATTACGCACTCTTTGAATGAATAGCTGCTTCTAAGCTAACATCCTAGTTGTCTGTGCAACCCCACATCCTTTTCCACTTAACATATATTTTGGGACCTTAGCTGGTGGTCTGGGCTGTTTCCCTTTCGACTACGGATCTTATCACTCGCAGTCTGACTGCCGATTATATCTCGTTGGCATTCGGAGTTTATCTGAGATTGGTAATCCGGATGGACCCCTCACCCAAACAGTGCTCTACCTCCAAGAGACTTAACATCGACGCTAGCCCTAAAGCTATTTCGGAGAGAACCAGCTATCTCCAAGTTCGTTTGGAATTTCTCCGCTACCCACAAGTCATCCAAGCACTTTTCAACGTGCCCTGGTTCGGTCCTCCAGTGAGTTTTACCTCACCTTCAACCTGCTCATGGGTAGGTCACATGGTTTCGGGTCTACGACATGATACTAATACGCCCTATTAAGACTCGGTTTCCCTACGGCTCCGTCTCTTCAACTTAACCTCGCATCATATCGTAACTCGCCGGTTCATTCTACAAAAGGCACGCTCTCACCCATTAACGGGCTCGAACTTGTTGTAGGCACACGGTTTCAGGTTCTATTTCACTCCCCTCCCGGGGTGCTTTTCACCTTTCCCTCACGGTACTGGTTCACTATCGGTCACTAGAGTAGTATTTAGGGTTGGGAGATGGTCCTCCCAGATTCCGACGAGATTTTTCGTGTCTCGCCGTACTCAGGATACTGCTAGGTATAAAGACTATTTCGAATACGAGGCTATTACTCTCTTTGGCCTACCTTCCCAGGTAGTTCTTCTATAATCTTTAAGTCCACGTTGCAGTCCTACAACCCCGAAGCAGTAAACTCTTCGGTTTGCCCTCTTGCCATTTCGCTCGCCGCTACTAAGGCAATCGCTTTTGCTTTCTCTCTTCCTGCAGCTACTTAGATGTTTCAGTTCACTGCGTCTTCCTCTACATTACCTTAACAGTAATGAGTGACTTAGGTATTACCTGCCGGGTTCCCCCCATTCGGACATCTCTGGATCATTGCTCACTTACAGCTCCCCAAAGCATTTCGTCGTTAGTCACGTCCTTCATCGGCTTCTAGTGCCAAGGCATCCACCGTGCGCCCTTATTAACTTAACCTTATTTTGGTCTTTTGACCTAACTCATTAAATATTCACAGCGTTTCGGTTTATTTTCTTGTTACTATCTATATGTAATTAATTACATATGGAATTTGATATAGATATTCAATTTTCAATGGACAATACTTCGAACCGCTGACCTCCTGCGATTCAATGGAGCTAAAAAGCTAAGGCCCCAAAGACCTCCAAACTAAATAAAACAGTAGGTTTTTTCCTTAGAAAGGGGGTGATCCAGCCGCACCTTCCGATACGGCTACCTTTGTTACGACTTCACCCCAATCATCTATCCACCTTAGACGGCCGGCTCCAAAAAGGTTACCTCACCGACTTCGGGTGTTACAAACTCCCATGGTGTGACGGGCGGTGTGTACAAGACCCGGGAACGCATTCACCGCGGCGTGCTGATCCGCGATTACTAGCGATTCCGACTTCATGTAGGCGAGTTTCAGACTACAATCCGAACTGAGAATGGCTTTAAGGGATTAGCTTGCCGTCACCGACTCGCAACTCGTTGTACCAACCATTGTAGCACGTGTGTAGCCCAGGTCATAAGGGGCATGATGATTTGACGTCATCCCCCACCTTCCTCCAGGTTTATTACCGGCAGTCTCGCTAGAGTGCCCAACTGAATGATGGCAACTAACAATAGGGGTTGCGCTCGTTGCGGGACTTAACCCAACATCTCACGACACGAGCTGACGACAACCATGCACCACCTGTCACCGATGTACCGAAGGGAAAAATCTATCTCTAGAAATAGCATCGGGATGTCAAGGCCTGGTAAGGTTCTTCGCGTTGCTTCGAATTAAACCACATGCTCCACCGCTTGTGCGGGCCCCCGTCAATTCCTTTGAGTTTCAACCTTGCGGTCGTACTCCCCAGGCGGAGTGCTTAATGCGTTAGCTGCGGCACTGAGGGCCCGGAAAAGGATCCAACACCTAGCACTCATCGTTTACGGCGTGGACTACCAGGGGTATCTAATCCTGTTCGCTCCCCACGCTTTCGAGCCTCAGCGTCAGTTACAGACCAGAGAGCCGCTTTCGCCACCGGTGTTCCTCCATATATCTACGCATTTCACCGCTACACATGGAATTCCACTCTCCCCTTCTGCACTCAAGTTTGACAGTTTCCAAAGCGAACTATGGTTGAGCCACAGCCTTTAACTTCAGACTTATCAAACCGCCTGCGCTCGCTTTACGCCCAATAAATCCGGACAACGCTCGGGACCTACGTATTACCGCGGCTGCTGGCACGTAGTTAGCCGTCCCTTTCTGGTAAGCTACCGTCACAGTGTGAACTTTCCACTCTCACTCGTTCTTGACTTACAACAGAGCTTTACGATCCGAAAACCTTCTTCACTCACGCGGCGTTGCTCGGTCAGGGTTGCCCCCATTGCCGAAGATTCCCTACTGCTGCCTCCCGTAGGAGTCTGGGCCGTGTCTCAGTCCCAGTGTGGCCGATCACCCTCTCAGGTCGGCTATGTATCGTCGCCTTGGTGAGCCGTTACCTCACCAACTAGCTAATACAACGCAGGTCCATCTCTTAGTGGATGCAATTGCACCTTTCAAATAAATGACATGCGTCACCCATTGTTATGCGGTATTAGCTATCGTTTCCAATAGTTATCCCCCGCTAAGAAGGCAGGTTACCTACGCGTTACTCACCCGTTCGCAACTCATCCAAAAGAGCAAGCTCCTCTCTTCAGCGTTCTACTTGCATGTATTAGGCACGCCGCCAAGCGTTCGTCCTGAGCCAGGATCAAACTTGTCATTAAAAATTTAATAATTGTTTTGAATCGTTAACTCATTACCGTCGTCTTTGACGATTTATTCTTGTAAATTAGCATTTGCCACAGCTTCAGTTTCTGAACATCCTTTAACTAATTCACTAGCTATACTTGAAGCAAATGTACATCCTGCACCTGTATTGTTTTTGTCTAGCACAGCTTCTTCAAACAATTTGTAATCTGTTCCATCATAAAAGACATCTATCGCTTTATTACCATCAAGCGATTTCCACCTTTGACAACGACAGTCTTAGCACCTAATTCATTGAGATAGCTAGCCGCATGCTTCATATCATCAAGAGTCTTAACCTTTCTATCTATAAGCAGTTCGACTTCAGGTAAGTTCGGAGTGATAACCGTGGTATAAGGGAAAAATTTAACCAATTCATCACGTAGTTGAGAAACTTCAACGTCATGAGTCTCCTTACATACTAAAACAGGATCCAAGACAATTGGAATATCAGAATGTTTTTAACAAAATCCAACGTTAATTCCGCGATTTCAACGTTAGGCAACAAACCAATTTTAATTGCTGAGAATGGGATATCTTTTAGTGAGTCAAGTTGTTGTTTAAAAACATTAGTATCAACCGGAATAACCTCAAAACCATTCTCAGTCATAGCTGTCAGACAGGTAAGAGCCACAAATCCATGTTGTTTATTAGTGGTAAACGTCGCTAAGTCTGCATGAAGTCCGCCACCACTAAAAATATCATTCCCCGAAATCGCTAAAATCAATTCATCACTCATATCTTATCTCCTTCAAATATAATCCATTTCCTGCTGCTGTTGGTCCTGCGAGATTACGATCACGACTTTCCAACACTGTCTTAACTTGCAAACAGGCATGCGACCATTGCCAATCTTCAACAAGGTGCCGACCATATTTCTAACTTGCTTATAGAAAACCATTCCCAGAAAAAAGTAAAGATATAAAATCCAGTTTTCTCATCGATAGATACACTAGCTTGTGTAATTGTGCGTACTTTATTTTCTACAGAAGTTCCTGAAGCTGTGAAGCCTGTAAAATCATGTGCCGACCAAATCATTAGCAGCCTCCTGCATAGGTGCTAAACTTAGAGGGTAGGGATAGTGGGTCGCATAATTACGCATCATAGGGTTCTTAGGTCGCCCTGCATCTACTAGAAACTCATAGGTTTTACTGTGTTTATTGTATCGTGCATGAAATTCTTCTGATACAAGTTCAATACTAACAACATCAATGTCATCTGGACATTGTGTATCTAAACCAAAAACGTAACTTCTCTGGATCCCGCTCCTGGGGCAAATCGAAGTGTATAACTTGTCCATAGGCATGAACACCTGCATCTGTACGACCCGCTCCATGAACGGTGACAGGTGTTCCGCTATTTAACCGTAAGAGAGTCTTTTCAAGTTCTTCTTGAATAGAACGTGCATTTGGTTGTCTTTGAAAACCTGAGAAAAGTGTACCATCATAGGAAATTGTCGCTTTGTATCTAACCATAAAATTATCATATCAGATTTTTTCAAGGATAAAAAGTAGGTCGATTGTCAACTGACCCCTATACAGCTTTGACATAAAGAAAAAGACGCTTTCAGCGTCCTTCCTTTATAAATCTTCTAAGGCATCCTTTACTTTTTATTGAAGAAACCTTTTTTTCTGTGGTGCGATTTTTCATCTCCACTTGCCTTGGCGAATGCAAGGAGAGCTTCTTTTTGAGCATCGTTTAGCTTCGTAGGAGTTACAATCTTAACTGTAACGTGTTGGTCTCCTTGAACCTCCACGAAGACGTGGAGCACCCTTTCCTTTTTAGACGGAAAGTTTTTGCCTGTTTGAGTTCCTGCTGGGATGGTCATCTCAACATTTCCGTGAACCGTTGGTACTTCGACAGTGTCACCAAGGGCTGCTTGGACAAAAAGAAATGTTAAGTGTATAGTAAATTGTTGATCCATCACGAGTAAATTTATCGCTTGGATTAACATTGATGATTACAAAGAGGTCTCCATAAGGACCACCATTGAAACCAGCTTCACCTTGACCAGCAAGACGGATTTGTTGACCTGTTTCAACACCTGCTGGAATCTTGACAGATACTTTGTGGCTTTGTTTTTCATGTCCTGTTCCGTGACAAGTTTGACATGGCTCTTTTTAATTTTTGACCTGTTCCATGACAGACATCACAGGTTACTTGACGACGCATCATACCAAGTGGCGTTTGCGTATCGACATTGATAACCCCTTGACCATGACAGCGACCACAAGTTACAGGGCTTGTGCCAGGTTTTGCACCAGATCCCGAACATGTCTTACATGTTGCTTCACGATTGTAGTGAACTTCTTTTTCGGCACCAAAAATCGCCTCTTCGAAGCTTAGGTTGACACGGTACTGAAGATCATCCCCTTGACGAGGTGCATTTGGATTACGACTTGCACCGCCACCAAAGAAGCTAGAGAAGATATCTTCAAAGCCACCAAAACCTGCACCACCATCGAAGCCACCAAAGCCTCCTTGACCACCAAAACCATTCGCACCATCTGGTCCGTATTGGTCATAGGCTGCACGTTTTTGGTCATCACTTAAAGTTTCGTAGGCCTCTTTGGACCTCTTTTATATTTTTCTTCCGCACCTGGTTCTTTATTAATGTCTGGGTGGTATTTCTTAGACATCTTACGATAGGCACGTTTAATTTCATCTTGAGAGGCATCCTTAGATACCCCAAGACGATCGTAATATTCGGTATTGTTCATAATTTTAGATACAAAGGGCATCTAATGGAGAAAGCCAAAGTAATAGTTTTGAAGATGAACACCTAGTCCCTTGAAACCAACTATCTTTTTTGGCTTAATCCATAGCCCGTGTTCAACGACGAACACTCTTTGTTCCTTTCTATTTTATATTTGTTACGATACGAAGTAAAACTATATCTTATATTCACTTCACTTATTTTAGCGAAAAACAGAGGCTGGTTTGCAACCTCTGGATTTCTTTTTATCATTTACTAGCTAAGCTCAACACCTTACCGAACTGAGCACGCCCTAACCTCTTGGTGAAAAAAGAGAAATCTTCCTATTTTCACTGTGAAGTTTTAACGGACTTTGCATCTTATTTTTCAGTAATCTCTCCGTCTACGACGTCGTCGCCTGAGTTATCTGCTGTTTGTGCACCTTCTGCTCCTGCTTGAGCTTGTTGTGCTGCTGCAGCTTGCTCGTAGAGTTTAACAGCCAATGCTTGTGCTTTTTCATTCAAGGCTTCAAGTTTTGCTTTCATTTCTTCAAGGTTACCTGATTCTTGAGCTTTCTTAAGATCATCAAGAGCTGATTGAGCAGCATCACGTTCTGTATCGAAGTCTTTGCCTTCAGTTTCTTTGATAGTCTTTTCAGTCGCAAAGATAGCTTGGTCTACTTCGTTACGAAGGTCAACTTCTTCTTTACGTTTCGCATCTGCTTCAGCGTTAGCTTCTGCATCTTTCATCATCTTTTTCAATTTCTTCGTCTGTCAAACCAGAGTTAGATTGGATGACAATTGTTTGTTCTTTTTGAGTTCCAAGGTCTTTAGCTTTAACAGATACGATACCGTTCTTATCAATATCGAAAGTAACTTCGATTTGTGGAATACCACGAGGTGCCGCTGGGATATCAGTCAATTGGAAGCGTCCAAGAGTCTTGTTATCTGCTGCCATTGGGCGTTCCCCTTGAAGAACGTGGATATCAACGGCTGGTTGGTTGTCTGCTGCAGTTGAGAAGACTTGTGATTTAGATGTTGGAATAGTAGTGTTGCGGTCAATAAGTTTTGTGAACACTCCACCCATTGTTTCGATACCAAGTGACAATGGAGTTACGTCAAGAAGGACAACGTCTTTAACATCACCAGCGATAACTCCACCTTGGATAGCAGCACCCATAGATACAACTTCATCTGGGTTTACTGATTTGTTTGGTTCTTTACCAGTTTCAGCTTTAACAGCTTCTACAACGGCAGGGATACGAGTTGAACCACCGACAAGGATAACTTCGTCAATATCTGACAAGCTCAAACCTGCATCTGAAAGGGCTTGACGAACTGGAGTTTTCGTACGTTCTACAAGGTCACGAGTCAAATCATCGAATTTCGCACGAGTCAATGTCATTTCAAGTGAAGAGGTCCAGCCTCACCAGCAGTGATGAATGGCAAGCTGATTTGTGTTGAAGTGACACCAGAAAGGTCTTTCTTAGCTTTTTTTCAGCTGCGTCTTTCAAACGTTGAAGAGCCATCTTGTCTGTTGACAAGTCGATTCCATTTTCTTTCTTGAATTCTTCAACCATGTGGTCGATGATTTTTGGTCAAAGTCATCACCACCGAGTTTGTTATCCCCTGCAGTTGCCAATACGTCAAAGACACCGTCACCAAGTTCAAGGATAGATACGTCGAATGTACCACCACCAAGGTCGAATACCAAGATTTTTTCTTCTTTATCAGTCTTATCCAAACCGTAAGCAAGGGGCTGCTGCTGTTGGTTCGTTGACGATACGTTCTACTTCGAGACCAGCGATTTTACCAGCGTCTTTTGTTGCTTGACGTTGGGCATCATTGAAGTAAGCTGGAACTGTGATAACTGCTTTAGTTACTTTTTCACCAAGATAATCTTCAGCATATCCTTTCAAGTATTGAAGAATCATAGCTGAAATTTCTTGTGGTGTGTATTCTTTACCGTTTGCAGAAACTTTTTCAGAAGTACCCATCTTAGATTTGATAGAGATGATTGTATCTGGGTTTGTTACTGCTTGACGTTTTGCAGCGTCACCAACGATGATTTCACCATTTTTGAATGACACAACAGATGGAGTTGTGCGGTTACCTTCTGGGTTTGCGATAATTTTTGATTCAGTTCCTTCAAGAACTGCTACTGCTGAGTTTGTTGTACCTAAGTCAATACCAATGATTTTAGACATATGTTTTTCCCCTTTTTACTTTAATTTCTATTTTGCTTTTTTATCTTTCATTCATAGTTTTTCTGTCATTTCGGACAAGTTTTCAATTAATTATATACAACTACCATAGCTGGGCGTAAGACGCGTTCGTGGAGTTTATACCCTTTTTTGGAAAACTTGTGCAATCGTGTCTGCTGGATGTTCATCATCTGCAGGCATTGTTTGAATAGCCATGTGGAAGTTATGATCGAAAACACCATCTGCTGGAATTTCTTCAATTCCTTCCTCTTTAAGAGCATGCACTAAACTTTCTTGCACCATTTCCAAACCTTTTTGACATCATCAGTCAAGCCCTCAACGGCAAGAGCACGTTCAAAGGTTATCAAGTGATGGCAAAATTGCTTTTGCCAAATCTTGGCTACGATACTTTTGCAATTGTTGACGTTCTTCATTTGCACGTCGCTGAATGTTTTGCATTTCTGCATGGGCACGAAGGTATTTGTTTTCAAATTCTTCGGCACGCGCTTGGGCTTCTTCAAGTTCAGAAGGTTCACTTACTTCCTCTACAACTTCTTCAGTTGTCTCCGTAGCTTCCTCTTCTTTCACTTCTTCTTTTTTTTTTAATATCTTCAGTCAAGGCATACACCTCTTTCTATACTTTTTAAATGTTATATCTTAGCTAACTTCATAATGGTTACTATTGAGGTAACGGTAATAATCCGTCAACTTCATAACCAAAACTCTACTAATAACATTGACCAAACTAACCATGCGACGATAATCCATTTCAATTGGGCCAATCACATGCATGAGTGCCATCCCACGATAAGGAATCAGGAATTTATGACTCATAACTGTGACATTTTTAAGCGCTTCTTCAGTTGATTCTGCAACCGAAATCTTGGTCACTTCATCATCGGAGATAGCTGATCGAAGCTCAAGTGCCACATGTTGTGGATTGTCCAAAAATTGATAGGTTTTTAAGTCGGCATAAGTCAATGATGCAACCTTACCTTCGATGAAAATCAATTCCTTAAAAAAGTTGTGAAAAGATATAATCAAACAAAGTCTAAAACATTATCTGTTATTTTGAAATATTTTTGCACAATCTGAGGAATCTCAGTTCTCAATCGGTAATGGATATCTAAGACAGTGTTTCCCCAAAACGTTCTTGAACAAGCTTATGAAGAATTTCCAAATCACTAGACAAGAAATTTTTTGGAATAGCAAATTGAACTGTCACAGGCTTAGATTCATCTAGAGTAAGAACCGCTAAAGCGTCGTGATTGGATAGATGAACAATGTCAAATCCAGTCAGACGTTGTCGTGTCGGCTCCACATCTTGAATCACTGCTGTACATCCTGTCATTTCTGCCAGCAGCTTCGCCGCTGCATCCAAGATATCTTCAAGTTTAAAGGCTTCAAAATCAAAGGCCTTGACCACTTGGTAAACATCTTGTTCATCAATCGTATCAAGATTCAAAGAATTAGCGACGAAATACTGGAAACCTGCTCGGCTTGGCATACGCCCACTAGAAGTATGAGCTTTTTTCAAGATAGCCCATCTTTTCAAGCTTGGCCATGTCATTACGAATGGTCGCTGAACTCGAATCAATTGATTCTTGTAATGCTTTAGAACCAACCGGTTCATGTGTACGAGTGAACATCTCAACTATCAAATTCAAAATAGTGTTTTGCCTTTGCGTAATCACGATGTCACCTCATTTCTATTTATTAGCACTCTAATACATCGACTGCTAACTTATGATTCTATTATACACCTAAACTTGAACATGTCAACCCAAAAAACCAAAAAATTAGCACTCTTTTTTATAAGAGTGCTAAAAAAATACATCTTAAGACCTAGAAAAGCAAAAAAAGAGCACCTCAGAGGCACTCTAATCTTATCAATCATATTTTGACAAATGATAGGTCTCAATAATAGATATGAGGTGTTTGGCATAATCTGGATCACTGCTAAATCCCGCAGCTTGTAGTTTTTTTCTGCCGCAACTTTATAACTAGTCGTTCCTGCCACCTCTTTTATAGGTCGATTCGCCCCACGTTCCTTGGCGAAGTTCTTCTAAATAAGTCATCATAGAACTTGACCAATCCTTAAAAACTGCAAAATCCACCTTTTGGTATTGCCACTTCCCTTTACTGTAGATACTATCCTTTAAACGAATACGTTCTTGACCTGGCTGAGCAGGGAGACTGTAGATGTTGTGATATTTAACAGATAAAAGACTGCTACCATAATTTGACTCATATACAGCTTGACTAAGGAGAATAGACGCAGGTACACCATAGTTTTTAGACATCTTTTGAGCTGTTGGAGCTAAGGTCTCAATAAATTCTTGCTGTGTGTAAGCCCCCTTTACCGCACGCGCATTATCAGCTGTAGAGGCATGAAGAATCAAAGGTAAGAGAATACCTAAAGCAAAAACAACAACTACTAGGTAATGAAGGCTTTTTAGTTTAAAACGTCGTCTCACTTAGCTTTCTCCTTTAATAATGCCAAATATTCCTCCAAAGTAAGATTATGTTCAGTCATATACTCTGCTGACTCTTTACCAACATAGCGGAAATGCCAATCCTCATAACCTACACCCGTTGACGATGTTTTACCATCTGGAAAACGAAGAACAAAGCCATATTTCGGCGCCAATTCTTTGACTTTAGCTACTGTATCTGGATCTGCTTCATTTAAGCTATCCACAGTACTCATATCAACCGCAAGACCTGTCTGGTGTTCACTCGCTCCTGGTGGTTGTGAATAGGTTTGAACCTTTTTTCTCCGCCTGAGACTCCGTCAAACTTGGGTCAGCAGCCATTTCCTGCTGAACATAACTGTTATAAAGTTCTGTCTGATAAGCAACACTACGATAACCTGATATCAAGTGATAACTTGGATCAATTTCTTGAGCAGCTGCTAAAAACTCCTTAACGTTCTTAGCAATTCTTGCATCTACAGAAACACCATCGACATCAGCAATCTCAGGGTTAAGTTCTTTAGACTTATTATCTCGATTTACCAAAAGCAATTGCCAGTCTTTAGGCGATACATCAGGTAGTCCCTTTGCATCCTTGCTTTGAGTCGCATCGGTAGCTTGTTTACTACTTTTTGTTACTGACGATCCATTGGCTTGTTGGACTGTACGACTGACACCAAATACTGAATAAAGTCCTGCTGCAACTAAAAGGACTGCAATCAAGACACTACTGATAACCAAAAACCAGTTGGTTTGCTTTTTCGCCTGACGGCGACTTGATAGTTATTTTTACCATTTTCTTTTTTCTATTATCTCTCGCCCAACCTGACGATAGGTCATATCGCCAAGTGCTTCTAATGTAAATTTACCATTTTCATAAGCAACAACAGTAACCGAACCATTGTCCAATGAAGGATGCTCAACAGAAGGATCAATTAACCAAGCAAAGGTTGCAATGGTCATACCGTGACTAACGACGATAGCATTACCGCCACCAGACCTCTCAAGATTTTCTGCAATAGCTGTGAACCCCTCTAAAATACGTTTTCTGAGCACTTCCCAAGGCTCTGCCCAACCAGCCGTATCCATCAAGGATACCTTGTGCAAAGCTCAGGATAAGTTACCTCATGCAAATCCTTGCACCTTGAAAACATCTGTTCTCGGTAGCACACCGTAGAAAAAGTTCACCGTCATAGCCACCATCTAAACTACCAAAACACCACTCACGAATACGTTTGTCACGTTTATAAGGAATAGTTTCTAAACCCGTCTCACGTAAAATGATATCCATAGTTTGAATCGTTCGACCTGAATCACTAGAATATGCGGCCTTGAAAGGGACACCTGCTGCTTTCAGACCTACCCCAATTCACGAATACCTTCTTCACCGAACGGGGTCAAAGGGCTATCAGACCAACCTTGTGCACGACCAATGGTGTTAAACATCGTTTTGCCGTGTCTCTGCAATATACAACTTAACCTTACTCATAGCACCCCTTCTTTCCGTCATTTTTGAATTCATTATAGCACAAATCCCCTCGACTATCTAGCCAACGAGACCATCAGAAAATGCCTTACCAATTGGCAAAGCATTATCATACACTTAGTTTTTAAAGCTGTGAACAGGAGCTGGGATTTGACCACCACGCGCAATGAAATCAGCCGATGAAGCCTTGTTTACTTTCATTACTGGTGCATAACCAAGAAGACCACCAAGTTCCAACATGTCACCTTCCTTACCATAAGGAATGATACGAACAGCTGTTGTTTTCTGGTTAATGACACCGATAGCTGCTTCGTCAGCAATCATGGCCGCGATTGTTGTATCTGGCGTATCAGCAGGAATAGCAATCATGTCTAGACCAACAGAACAGATAGCTGTCATAGCTTCCAATTTTTCAAGGTTGATATGACCAGATTGAACCGCAGCAATCATACCTTCATCTTCAGAAACTGGAATAAAGGCACCTGACAAACCACCAACTTGGTTACATGCCATGATACCGCCTTTTTAACTTGGTCGTTAAGAAGGGCTAGAGCTGCAGTAGTACCATGCGTACCAACAACTTCAAGACCCATCGCTTCAAGTACACGGGCTACTGAATCACCAACTGCTGGTGTTGGCGCAAGAGACAAATCTACAATACCAAACTCGACACCAAGACGTTCGCTGGCCATTTGACCAACCAACTGACCGACACGTGTGATTTTGAAGGCGGTCTTCTTAACTGTTTCAGCTAGAACATCGAAACTTTCGCCTGGAACTTTCTCAACTGCACGTTGCACAACACCAGGACCTGAAACCCCAACATTGATTACAACATCAGCCTCACCAACACCGTGGAAGGCACCTGCCATGAACGGATTATCTTCAACCGCATTAGCAAAGACCACCAATTTACCTGGGCCCATTGGATCTGCCTCAGAAGCCTCTTTGATGATACGTCCCATGTCACGTACTGCTGTCATGTTAATACCAGTCTTTGTTGAACCAATGTTGACAGATGAGCAGACAAAATCAGTCTCTGCAAGCGCACGTGGAATAGAATTAATAAGAATCTCATCACCTTTTGATAGCCCTTTTGAACGAGTGCAGAGAAACCACCAATAAAGTTAACGCCGATTTCCTTAGCTGCTCGGTCTAATGCCTTCGCAAAAGGTACATAGTCTGTTGCATCTGTTGCCGCACCGATGATTGAGATCGGAGTAACAGACACACGTTTATTAACAATCGGAATACCAAGTTCAGCTGCAATTTCGTCACCAACAGCTACCAAATTTTTAGCCTTAGATACAATCTTGTTATAGACTTTTTCCGCCGCCTTATCGATATCTGAATCGATACAGTCTAGGGAGTGAAATCCCCATGGTAATGGTACGAACATCAAAGTTCTGCTCCTCAATCATGGCAATGGTTTCTGTGACCTGTTTAATATCCATTTTAAGCTACTCCTATCTTACAAGTTGTGCATAGCATCAAAAATTGCTGAGCTTTGGATGTTGATTTTAACATTCAATGACTCACCAAAGGCTTCCAATTCCGCACGTAGGTGTGTAAAATCTTGTTTGTCTTCCGATGATACAACCGCCATCATGGTAAAGAATTCATCAAGAACTGTTTGAGAGATATCATCAATATTCAAGCCAAGTTCTGCCACCTTAGTCGCAACACCCGCAACAATACCTGCTTTGTCCTTACCTACAACTGTAATAATCGCTTTCATGAGAAGCCTCCATCATTTTATTTTGTATAATTTTAGCATATTTTGATTAAAAATGCTATTTTTTATGAAATTTGCATCTTTTTTTTTCTTGAAAAAGACGAATGTTTCCGAGAATTTTAACTAATATCGTTTATGAAAACATCCTCTCTTTGACCCAACTACTTGTGGATAAACTTGTTCACAACCTAAATAATTTCCTTCTTTTAAAACCTTGAAAAATCAAGATTCAACACTATCAACAGACTTTTCCACACCTGTGGATAAGTCTGTGGGTAACTTGTCGATAAACAAAAAATATCGCCAAATTCAGGCGAAATCTTAGCTTTATTTCCATTTTAAATTAACATGGGCATTCATTTCTTTATATGCAGTATCTATACGCTCTTTGGTTTCTTCATCAAGTTTATTTCTATATTTACCACCCTTAATGAAATCCTCTAAAATATAAGTTTGGTAAGTATACAAAGGATATCCTCTGGTGAAGTTGTTCCTTTAGGCGTACGGTTAACCCAAGTCGGATGTGCTTGAGCAGTCTTAATCGTGGTTTGACCATTCTTTTCTCAAGGGTGACATCCATTAAGACACCCCTCTCTGTCCACTCTGCACTATCCACACCATTCATGGTCTCTATGCGCTGGTTTGAGATGAAATTACCCATTGAGTAAATAATAAGTTTTTGCTGTCCATCCTTTTTTTAACCACCTCAGAAGGTTCTACCACATGAGGATGACCTCCAAAATAATAATATCAGCACCCCAATCAATCATCTTATGATAGAGTTTAACCTGTTCATCTGTAGGTTCCAAACGATATTCAACACCCATCTGAGGCATGATAACCGTGATATCTGCTTCTTTTCGGCACGCTGAATCTCGGCTTTCATACGTTTTTCATCCAAATTCGATAAGTGGTCTGCAACCTCTTTATCCGTCAAGTTCGACTCTAAACCATTGTAACCATAAGCATAGGAAAGTATTGCAACTTCGATGCCATTAACATTCTTGATGAGGAGTGGCGCCTTGTCTCGCACCGGCTTTTCGTAAACACCAACAGGATCAATGCCCACCTCTTTTAAAAGCATCAGCTGTTGTAAAAAGCTCCCTCTAAACCAGAATCCAAGATATGATTATGAGCCAAATCCATAACATCATAGCCAGCATCCTTAATAGCTGCTGTCACTGATTGAGGAGCATTAAACAGAGGATAGCCTGACAAGGGATAGTCAGGATTGATCGTTCCTCAAAATCACCCAAAACCAAATCAGCCTGTTTTAACCACGGCTTCACATAAGTAAAATTCTCCGTAAAATCATAGCTGCCATCCGCCTGCAAGGCACTCATATAGAGAGCGTCATGATAGAGCAAGTCCCCATTAGCCATGATACGTGCTGTCTGTACCTGGTTCGAGGCATTCTTTTGCTGTTCGTTCTTACTATGAACAATTAAAATCTCAAGAAAAGCAAACCTAAGACGAGAGCAATCAACCCCATCAAAATCTTATTAGTCATCGCATTATCACGCTTTTTAGCTTGGCTCTGTTTCATAACACTCTCCTTTTTCATACTACTAGTGTACCAAAAAACTGATCCATTAATGATAAAAAAAGATTAACAAACAAAGTTACATCTCACCCTTATAACAACTTTAAAAAATACAGTAGCTCTGTTCAAATAAAATAAAACCCTACTTCACGAGAAGTAGAGTTCCCTTAATTATTAACGTGTTGGTGTATATTCCAAATCTTTGGCATGCTTAGCAACAAAATCTGTCATTTCAGAATCTGGAATTTGACGCAAGTAGAGATTAGCACGAATCGTTGGATCCTCCTCACGACAAGTGGACAGAACGAGGTATTTATCTGAAGCACTAACCTTCAAATCCTTGTTTTTAACATCAGCTGTATTATAAATAATATCTAATTGTTCCTTAAAAATCCTTATCATCTTTGAATGATGTACGGTAGAAAGCTGTATCCTCCTCAGGAACAATAACCATCATCAAAAGCTTCATAATAATACTTTCTTTGAGGGGTTTCTACAACAACATACTTGTGTTTGTCAAAAAACGACTGATCACTGTAGTAGTTAACATCATTAAACATACGATGGTCTTCTGACTTCCTCTAGCGTGACCAAAAGCCAAGTCAAACGGTCACTAAAATCTTTCTTATTGTCTGCGTATCCATGAATACAGTACCAAACAGAGGCTTATTACCTCCTTCCAGAAAGTTTTATCTAGATATGTAGAATTATCTTTTAGTTTGTACAACAGGCTCATCTAATGAGTGCCTCGGTGCATAGATATAAGCAATCGTATCTGAATTAGTTGCAGAAAGACCATCAAACTTCGACTTGAGATACTTCTTTTCATCATCGGTAGGTTTATAATCACTGACTTGGAGTAACCTTATTCCCAAGTGAATGAGCATTGTTTCCTGTAAAAGTTTTGACTCCACCAATAATCACTAATCCTAATACAAGAATGGATGCCAAAATACTTAAGGATTTTTTATTTAAGATCTTCGTGCTACTATTGCGTTTACTCATAAATCTCTACTCTCTCTCATTTTATTATTAATAATAAAATATCACTGAAGCCTAACTTCAGTGATATTCTTGGTAATAACTAGTAATCACTAATTATTTTACTGCCGCAGTATTTGGAAGAGCTTTTTGCTTCTGCTTTAGAACCTGATTTGTTTTCTTTAACTGCTTTTAGATTTTTCTTCTGTCTTTTTTAGCTTTTTTCTGCTGAAGTTTGAGCTTTTTCACATCTTCTTGTGATGGAGCAGTTTTATCTTCTGCTTGAGCTCCATGTTCCGCTTCATAACGAGGCGTTCTTTTTTGTTCTGGAGTTTCATTCAAAATGTAGTAATTACCTTCTTTTTTTAGAAGCAGTATTCCATTTCTTTGAAGTTCTTCAGTGTAACGGTTTACGAACGTTGTTACGAGCAGTATTCAAAGCTGATTCATAAGCTTCTTTCTTTTCAGTGTAAAGGTGTGATCCGCCTTCAACCGCATCAAATTCAGATTTAGCTGCAACTACTGCTGGATCTTGAGCTGCTTCAGCATCGATATCTTCTTGATGCCCTGCCAAGTATTCATTTACTTTACGAGCATTTTCAAATTCTGTTTGAGCGTTGTAGGCATCATTCACACCACCACCTGTTGTTGGTTGGTCATATGCTCCTGGTGTTAGCTCCACCATTGATATCCGCAACTGCTGCTGGCGCTGCAGCCGCAAAAAGCGCAAGAACTGCTGCTGAAGTAAGCAATACTTTTTTCATAATTAATTCTCCTCTATAAACAACTTATTTTTTATCAGGTATTCCCTGATACCCATTGATTATAACACTATTTAGAGATATGTCAACATTTTTTTTAAAAAAATTTTTTTGAATTTTAATATATCCTACAATTCGCACAAATAATGGGTTTTTAGAACATACTAACCAATAGTTATGATTAACTATTTTTATATTTTAGTGTTATTTTGAGCATTTTGTTATGGCTTACCTTAAGTTAAAATACAAAAAGAACATCCATATATAAAAGCATAATTTGTAAAATATACATTCTTTATTATGATAACTTTTTATTTCAAAACCTCAAATAATCTTTGTTGAAGATAAAAACTCTTGATTTCAATAAATTTGAAGTGCAGAACAATATCATCCTCCAAATGAATGTATTCATTCACTTTTATCATTTTTGTATGATAACTACATAATATGCAAGACCTCACAATTGAATAGATTAGAGAAATATTAGCATTTTTGAGAGTATTTCCACCTAAAAAGTTCTATTATTGGTTAAAATTTTGAAAAATAAACTATTATCTTATTTTTTTTGAAAGCGTTTCAACTAAAATGTTATTACGAAAAACCTTTGAAAATACTCCCTTTTACCACTACCTCGCCATAGAATAACAAGTTTCCAAAAACTGATACACAAATCAATTCGATTGTTTTTACTTCTCTTATTTCAGACGAAATAGTTCTTCCACTTGTTTATTAAAGACTTGCGCTATTTTTTAAAGCCATTTCCAACGAAGGGTTGTAGCGGTTATTTTCCAAGTGAACAATCGTTTCTCTCCGTATTCCTACTTGATCTGCTAAATCTTGTTGAGTCATACCATAAGCTTCCCTTACTTCTTTTTCAAGTTAGTCTTTATTTTACTTTCTTTCGCCATATTTCATCCCCTTTTTTCAGTGATAAAGTAAGTAATGGCAAATAATAAGAGTAAAAAGCCACCAAAATATAAAGAAATCCAGCATTCAAAACAAAAACTTTACAGACGGCTATCAAGGTTGCAATTCCTAATAATATAAAGATTGCTATTGTAAACAAAATGGAAGAGGACTTTGCAATATTTCTATAAAATCGTTCATCGGGTTCTTGATTAATTCTCTTGAATAAGAAGTAAAACATTAATAACAACTGAACGCTTAAGCCAATTCCTAACATTATATTCTTAATCAAAAGAACCAGGAGTTAGAAGCCAAACTCCAATAGTATAAATCGAGGACGAGAGAAATACAAGCACTGTATATAATTTTGCAGTAATCCCAAACATTTTTTTCTCTTTCTTTTGATAGGTTGATTTTGAGAGGACCGATTGCATCGTACAAGCCAAATACGAAGGAAGCCAAGACATCGTCATAATAGCACCTTTCGCTAGAATCGGTAGGTGATTCCCCAGCAATAAAACTAAACATACAACAATAAGCACGCTAGCGATATAAAGGATTATCTTTAAGTTCTTCGATATTTTCATTTTCGTCACCTCTCTTTCAGCATGTTATAAATATATCACACCCTATCTGTTATAAATATATCACATTGTTATAAGAATTTCAAGATGAAGACAAAACTCTAGTAAGATTTTGAACACTTTTTCAGAAATCTATACAAAAACACCTTGCAAACTGCAAAGTGTTTTCGTTTGTATTCTGCTTTCCAGCAACGAATTAACGTTTTGAGAACTGGCTAGCTTTACGAGCTTTCTTAAGGCCTGGTTTGGAAAGTATGGATTTCAGTTGGACTAAAAACAGCGTAATATCAAGGATTTTCTGAACAATATCTACTTTTTAATTTCATAAAATCTGAATCAATATTTTTAAAATAGGGGAATAGTTTAGGTCTCTAAGCATTAAAATAATACACCTAACTTTGGTCACCGTTTTTTTAGTTATTCACTCTTTTTTTTCGGATAGTGTTTTTAAAAGTTATGATGTAAAATGCCGCAATTAAAACACTATACATCATAATCGGAGGATAGAGAATTAAGGATAGAATCAATCCCACTCCTTTAATTATTAGGTCAGGTATCAATAACTTCCTATATTGTGCGGTAGCTTCAAGTAATTCTTTCTGATCTATATTGGGTTTATCAATTACTTTATGTAAAAACCAGTTTGCTACCGTTGAAACAATAACGATCAGTCCATAAAGCTGTGCCGTATGATTCATGAAATGACTACTAACTATTCCAGTAGCATAGGGCATAAATGAAACAAAAAATAAAAAAATTCCATACAAATTCTTTCAAATTCCTCCCTTTTCAACTTGGCTAACTTGACCTGCATTACCTAGGTCGCTTTAATCTTTAAATTATACTTTTTCTTAAACATTTGATACAGTAGGTATTTCTTGTGAGTAATTTTCATCAAAAAAAAAATTTCATATATAATCTCCCTATAATCATGAAAAAGTAGTAAAAATAGTTGTTATCCTAGTTGATTAAAAAAATCTCTGATTTCCTCATCTTTTATAAAATAATATATAATTTTCCCTCTCTTCTAGTGTCCAAGATGTTTTGATTGGCTAGTTTACGAAGATGGTGGGAGGCAGATGCCATACTGAGATTTAATAAACAGGCTATATCACAGACACAGAGTTCTTCAACAGCAAGGAGATAAAAGATGATATTTATCTGTTTATTATCGGTAAATTTTTGATAAAATGCGAAGTGATTTTGGACTTTTTTCCTTTTCAAGGTAGTTCGTTGCGGTTGTAACATTTTGTTGATTTATAACATCCACTTGACAGATACTATCTTTTTTTTCATAATTTTTTCTCCTAGCCTAACACAGCCCATAGCATGTCAAAGCTGTTGTTTTCAATCAGGATATACATCCCCAATCCCTAAATAGACAACGGCAATAAAACCATCTGCTATATTTTTCCAAAGTTTCTCCAACAGAAGGGACTTGTGCTAATTTTTTGGGCAGAAAAAACCAAGAGATAAATCATGACTAGAAAAAAGTAAGTAAAGTCACTATCAAATTCGCTAAATTTAAGGTGGTAAAATATGGGACAAAGACACCAATATTGTCAGCGCCACAACTTGCAAAAAGTAATCATAGCGACTAGAAAATCAGGTTTTTATTGTCTTTTCGCAAACCATCTTTTTTGCAATAGCTTCTCCATCAGAATCTCCTAAAAAAGCAAAACTTTGAGGCCTAGGAAAATTGGAATCAAACCGAGTAAACCTAAAATCTCTTTACTAGGAATATAATTTAAGACAAATGCAAAAAGCAAACTTAGGAATATTAGACTAACAGAGCCTAGAAATTGTCCTAAATAGATGTTAATGATGTCTTTTCTGCTTTTCTTTTGGCAAAAAATAACATTAGGATAATAAGTAAGTCTACGGCTGTCCCAGAATACAGGGATTATTGAAGTAACAATATTTTGAATCATAAAACACCTCATTCAAATATATTTTTTGAATGTATTCTAACATTAAGCTTTTGTAGATGTCAACTTAAAATCCACCAATTAATAATTGCATGTCAATATTTGTGTATTGTGAAACTAGTTTCAGAAATATATAGTCTTAAAGTATGTCCACTGCCAATGGTTTTTTCAATATTTAAAAGGAGATTTATAATGGTTCATTTCTATAAATTTATAAACGAGTTATATATTTTGTTTAACCAATTATTAACTATTTTTATCAATAATCACTTCATTCTTTACTAACGGTTCCACGTCTTAATGGAAGATAGGTTCCGTCAAGGAATAAAACAGAGTAATTGGCTTCTGAGCTTCTCTCATGAAAAGCAGCGACATTCTCCTGAGTTGCTTTTTGAGATATTAGAAATTGTTGCAGGGCTATAGTGATGACCATACATTCGCTCGATGATGTCACTAATTTCTCGAGTCGTTACCCGGTTTGATAGAGTTTAATTACAACATCTCTTTCCAAGTGGTCATCTCGACGTCCATAAGCGGGGATCAAAGCTGGACTAAAGTACCCATTACGATCTCTTGGAATAGTTAACTGAACAGTCCCATATTTGGTTTCAAATTTCGTGAATAGGTTCCGTTACGACTATTACCAGAATTATAGCCTACTTTTTCGTAAGGTTCATACCCTAAAAATGCTGATAACTCTGTTTGAAGCAGACCTCCATTTTACCAATAGATTTTTCAAGAGAAGTTCTGATTAAGTGAGTATCTTTCAAGCTGTTTGAGTTAGCTCAAACAGCTTTTTTTTGCGGACTGATAGCCATGAATTCGTCTAGGTCTTTCATTGATAGCCTTTGTATAGTCCTCTAAAAGATTCTGATTTAGTTCTTTTAACGAACACCCCTTCGGAATGAACTCTCTTAGTAGTCCATTGAAATTCTCATTTGTACCTCGTTCATAAGATGAATAGGCATGTGCAAAATAAACATCTAATCCCTCTATCTTACTCAATGATGAAAATTCGTTTCCATTATCTGCAGTTATGGACTTAATGGGATAAAGTTTCATACACTCTAAGACTGCTTGATTGACATACTCTGCTTTCTTTTCCACGAGTTTCTTTGTGACAGCATAGCGTGTTTGTCGTTCTACCAATGTTAAAATAGAAGGTTCTCCTATTGTCTTTCCACCCAGAACAGAATCGATTTCCCAATCTCCAAAACGGGAACGATTATTGATCTCTTCTGGTCTTTCTTCAATTGACTTTCCTAGATGTTTCTTGGTAGAGGGACGCTTGTTAAATTTCTTACGGATCCGCACTGCTCTTGGTAAATCAATAACCTTAATCTCTAACAATCCTTGATGGATATAGTTATAGAGCGTCTTGGTTGAAGGAACAACTGCATCTACATGTTGGAGTCTATAGGTATGAACAAAGGTATCCACGCTATGCACCCTTGGTTTCTCTCTCATTGCTTCTGTAAATGCTCTCAGAAAGTCATCCGATACGGAATCCAGTTTCAAATAATAGCTGGCTTCTCTAGCATGACGATAACGGTTATGAGCAGCATCTGCATAATAGTGTTGGTAATAGACCTTTTGCCCATTTACTTTTTTCACTTGTGTTATGGAACCACGATTAATTTCACGAGTAATAGTAGAGCGATTTCTCCCTAGTCTACGAGCAATCTCAGCAGGTTTGAGTCCTACGCTTAAATAAGCTTCAATTTCCCTCGCTCAGCTTCAGATAAGTGCTTGTATGATTGATTTGTGGTAGAATAATTAGTGGACATGTTCATCTTCCTTTATACTGTTTTTGATAAAATATAGTAAACTAAGGAGGTAATGTAAATTGAAGAAAATTACTAGTCTCGTACTATTACTGATCACTACTGTAGCTTTAGTTGCTTGTTCTTCCAAATCACTTGATTCACTCGATGGTGAATATTACTGGATTTCAAGCGAACGAAATGAATTAGCCTTTACTATAAAAGGAAGATAAAGGTACTATAGGATGGTGAAGCTGATCACTTCACAATCAACAAAAGAAAACAGCACATTAAATCTCACAGGTGGCACTACTTCTGATTCAACAGTCAAGTATAGAAATACAAAGATGGCATCATTACAGTAAACATAACTAGGTGGTGAACGTGATTATTATCAGAAAAATAGCAACGCCTATAAAGAAGCCCTAAAACAATTTAACTATAAATGAAAGGATCTTCGCATGCAAAATTTAGAAGAACAATACGAAAATCTTTATGATTTCATAAAAAACCTCGAAATCTTAATTGAAAAGAATATTTTTCAAGGGCAAAACATTGAAAGTTAGTCGCTTTGGAGATGAAGTCATGGTAATTTGTAAATCAAAGTCATTCAACATTTCTATTAACGATTTGAAATCTGCTTGAATTCATTTAACGAGCCTTATGATAACTCTAATAATTCTGGCATATTCACATCCCTAATAGAAAATTTCTACACAGATATCATTGAACCAACTAAAGATGAGTTTTATTGATAAATGAGCACCTCTCGATGAAAAAGGTGTCTATTGTTTTTGCATATCAATTCAATGACTTCTGAGCTACTGAAAGTTGATTACGGTGTTTCTTTTTACACGCCATGCATTGCCATGATTCTTACCTTCATACTTACCTTCTTTAGAAGTATAGCCACGCCAATCATAAGTTACAACTCCCAATTTAATTAAGGAGATGAATGTCATAAATTGGGGAACGAGTCAACTCTGCTTGTGTATTTAAACTCAGCAATGTCACCATTCATCCTACTTTCCCACTTTTACCCCAAAGCGTGGCAGGGTGTTTTAAATGAAGCTCTTTTTCTAAATCTTCAAAAAATCGTTGAGAGGTTTATTCTCCTACAATACCTACAATTTCTACAGTTCTATCGCTTTCATTTACGTCCAAATAAAAATCCTGATTATTTTGGAGGTGACATCTCAGACCCAATGGTGATATATAAACTATTCATGCCGGGATGCTTGTCAGATTCATATCCATACAACCTCGCAAACGCTGATACCCGACTACGATCATTAGACTCAAATTCTGCTACAGGCGTACCTTCAAACTTCGGACGTAATGTAAATAAAGTATCAAGTGTTTTTGAAGTCTTAGACTTCAGTTCAATCAAATCTTCAAAGTCTGCTTTTGGCTATTATTAGTCTCCAATTCTAGTAAATTCTCCAGTGTGTCTGCCAGCATCTTTAGGAGCAATTTCCCCTGTACCTTTAAATTAGGATGATAACCTTTAGAAGCAATTTCTTTTACCTTAGAATTAATCTAGAAAGTGCCTCTTTAATTTTATCCTGTCCGAAAATTTTGGCTAAATCTTCATCTGACAAAAATCCCCCAGAAAACATTAATATTAATAACCCTGCTGCTACTTGAATCTACAGATATGTACATCAAGTCGCCAGAATGGAAACTTTCTTTAAATTGGCGCCCATAAATCCAAAACCTCTCCTCGTGTGTTAGCACGATAACATGACATCTTTGTTTCAAATTTTTCACAATTATACAAATATTACATCCAACTTTTTCTTCTCACCATTTTTGAGTGATTGTAGTCCATTAATCCATACTTTTTTAAGAACATCCTGAACAGATACGTTTGTTGGCATCTATTATGCTTTTAGATAGCATTGTATCTGTTAGGCGAATAACTGTGTATTCTCTTTCATTATTTTTATGGTTTGTTCCATTAATTGTAGTTCGTCTTGATAAGGTTCAAAAAAGCATATTAATACCTATCAAACATTTCCGGATATCGAAATATTTAGTCCTTCCATAATTTTTATTAATGTTTCTACCCGAGGATTTCTTGTTTTAAAATTTAACAAGTCACTTATTGTTGATTCACTCAATCCAGTTGTTATTTTAAAAATAACGTGGACTGTTTTTTTTCGAATTTCGAGTTGGACTCTATTCACAAAATTTCTTAAATATTACTCTGTTCCCAAGAGCATTAACTGAATCATCATTAAACATAAATGTCCATAATAATTTTCTGTTTTCTATCAAATATTTGAAGGAAAATCAATGTCTAATGCTTTACAAACAGTCACAACGAGATCCAATCTCGTTTTACTATTATATAGGAGAACAACTTCTGAATTGAGTTCCTTGAATAACCTGTTTTTTCAGCCAATTTTTTTTTATGAGTAAACTGTTTAATCGTTTAACGCGATTAAGATTTTCAATAGCTATTTTCATTTTTAAACCTCGGGTGATTTATATAGCTATTTTACCTTTAAAACTGATTTTAAATTCGGATAAGTTGTCTTTTTAAAGGGTTTTAAAAATTCGGATATATTTACTTTTTAACCGGTTATATTCAACAAGTAAAAAAGATATACGCAATTAATTCTCTAAATAATCATATTTTTGCGGATAAATAAGTATAGAAATTACTCAATAGTTCATCCTGGACTTGAATAGTTCTTTTTGATATAATATTAGAAAGAAAGCGAGAAGTTTAAAAAATGCCATATGCAATTGATTTATTCTGTGGTGCTGGAGGTTTTAGTGAAGAATCCCAGGCTGGATTCGATGCTTTTTTCTAGCGATAGAAGCCCGTGGTGCAAAACCATATTTAATAGACGCCAACAACTTGGTCTCGAAGATGGGTTGATACCCACTTTGAATGTCAAAATTAACTTCTGAACGTATTTTGAAGTGATAAATAACCAATTTTTTGGAAATATTTTTGAGCCTGCCAGGTGATATATGTCATTTTCGGAGGGACCACCTTGTCAGGATTTAGTCGCCTTGAAGAGCATGAGATGCTAGCGATCCCCGAAATATGCCTTTTCCATGAATGCCCACGAATATTCAGGATGTGCGTCCGAGATATGTCGTTGTGGAGAATGTTACCGGTATTCTAGATATGCTTATGCTTGATTTTCCTAGCGTGGTTAAAGATGAACCATATTTTTGACAAAGATTAGTAAAGAAAATCCTTAAAGAAGAATTAAGAACTGGGTTATATTCTACTTGATGTTCAAGTACTAAATTCTGCTAATTTCGGTCCTCAACAAAGAAATCGTGTAGTCTTTTAGCATATACAGAAATGATGTTAATCCTCTTGAATATCACAAAGACAAATGTACTACCAAGTAACTTAGTAAAAAGTGCTCCTTGACATATAATATTAATCAGGATGATATATCTGAATATGCCCAAAATAGGATACAGGTGAGACACCTACAGTAGCAGGAGAAAATATACCGAGTAAATTACAAACATGGAAGAATCCAGACACGATATACTTGTTTCTCAAAGATTCTCTTTATATCAACGGAGAAAAACACCGTGCTGTGATTAACCGACTTAAAGCAGAAGGTATAAATCTCCGAGATACTCGCTTGAGTGATGCCCAACGAAGTCTATTTCAAGTAACCCTATCTATTAATTCTGAAGTTATTACACGAAACACTCTTAGGAAACTTCCTATTCGATAATAAGTTTCCTGACCAGCCGTTAGTTTGCATTTCACGCAATCGTCAATGGCTACATTATCTAGTCTAATAAATAATAAACAAGAATTTACCATTGTTCTTAAATCACTTGCTGGTAGGCTAAATACTACTCTAAAATCAGGCTAGCACTTTCTGGGAAACAGTACAGCCATTGCTAAATAGAGAATACGATGCAGATACTTTCCATCGCTTACTTATGAATGGAGAAATACTGACAAAATTGGAGCGATTCTAACAAGAGAAAATCAATACGTACCAGACTTAATCCGATTCTGTATCTCCAACAGTCACTTTTACCCGATGACTTTATTCATCCTATTTTGATAGAGTTCTTACTGTACGAGAAATGGCTAGAATGCAATCGTTTGATGATAGTTTTTGAGTTCTTAGGCAAAGAGGACAACAGGTGAGGGATAAACGATCTCAAAACGCCTCAATTCACACCCAAGTAGGGGAATGCTGTTCCTCCTTTACTAGCTAGAGCTGTTGCACTAAAAGTTAGAGAGAAGCAATCGAGGCTAATTAATTCACTTTGAAATATAAAAAGACTATTTCAAAATACTGCACCCATAAAATGAGACACAAGAAAACACCCCTGTTGAATTCTGGTAAACTAGAAACAAGTGTTTTTCTTGATTTTAGAGGGCTAGTGCCAATGAAGTCCCATGCACATTTTCCTTTCCTAAGTTTAACGAATGGTAGCTATACTCAAATATCCTTATATTTTCATCTCTTTCCCTTTGTTTTTACTTTAAAAACAAAATAATGATTTCTTCCATTTTTGCATTTCTTGATTTAATTTGAAGTAGTTGAGTGTGACATAATGCCATCGTTCGAAAGAATATCATCAGTCAAAAATGTTAATTAGGAACATCATATTAGAGTACCTTTGGAAATCCTCTTCAAAATGTGAGTAGCTTTCAGAAAAGTAGTCTATTTGTAAAATCACCTGCGTATAGATTCCTTCTATCCATTTCTTTTCCTTCTTTCAATGGTATAAAATTCCCAACTATGATTCTCTATTGGATCTTCATCATAGGAGACAGGGATATCATCATATCTGGGATTAATCGAAACTAAGCGTAAACCTTCCTCTTCACGGTAAACTCGTTTTAATATAAAGTCTGATTATTACATACTACAGCATAAACTGCTCCGTCATAATCAAAACCTGTCTCACGGATAAAGAGCTACAGACCCATTTTGATATTTTGGCTCCATTGAATCCCCCGATACCCAGGGCGAAATCATGAGCTAGTTCTTCATTGAAATAAACAGTATCATAGTTTCGATCATCATAAACTGATGCACCATACCAACGAGACATTTTTTTCATAAACATGATATTTATAGAGTTTTTCTGAAACTGATATTACTTGTTGAGTTTCTCTTTTTGTAGCAAGTCACGACATATTCTACTACTTGATTTTTACCTTTATTC
>VOFC01006837.1_pt1 | contig 45296 bp, 83 predicted proteins | sample 5384161 | NCBI WGS metagenome assembly VOFC01 (sample SAMN12384722, study PRJNA508395) | human gut metagenome | isolation source: healthy gut B | host: Homo sapiens | reverse complement strand
CGCGGCTTTGGCGGTGCGGGAATGTTTGCCATTCAAGAGCTTTTCACCCCCAAATTGTCTACGCCCGAGCGCCGTTTACGGGCGGACTTCGCTTTCTGCTGGCGGTGAACCTCCTTGGCGCAGGCGGGACAGTATTTTGCCCTGCCGGAGCGGGCGAGGATGCCCGTGCCGCAGACTTCGCAGCGGCGGAGTTTTTTCGGGCTGAGGATGGCCTGTTCCAGCTTTGGCTGCTGGGGCAGCACGGCGCGGCGGAACCACCGGCAGATCAGGCTGCGGGAGATAAACTGCGGGCAAACACCGTCCAGCAGCAGGCAGTCGCCATCCAAGAAGTTGCAGCAGCGCTTTGTAAGGCCGCGCACGCTGCGGAGCTGCCCCGGCGTCAGGCGGAAGAGCGAGCCGTCCGGCAGCCGCTCGATGGGGTCAAGCTTGTGCATCTTCGCCCTCCTTTGCGATGAGCTTTGCGTCCGCTGGGTAGTTCAGCGTGATGAGGGCGGGCTTGCCCAAGCCCTGCTTTTTTCGGATAATCAAGCCGCTGTACTCCAGCTTCCGGAAGATCCGCGTGGCGCTCTGGCGGCTGCGGTGGAGTTTGGTCTGCGCCTGCTCCAAGGTGAAGTACAGCCGGATCGTGCCGTCCGGCTCGACGTAGCCGTTCTGCCGGGAAATGCTTGCTCTGTCCAGCAGCAGCGCACAGAGTACCTTCGCGTCGTTGCTGATGTCCCGCAGGGATTCGTCTTGGAGAAGGAACCTTGGAAGCGGTACATAGGACGCCGCTGGGCTCTGCGTTGTGAGTTTGCAAAAAGTTTTCATCTGACCTCCTATCCCATCCATCAATCCATCCATTTTTGTGTTGATTGATTGATGGATGATTTTTTTGTATCTTGATTTATTTCTTATTAGTTAGAGGAAGAATTTCGGTCCCGATGAACGGCACGAAAACCGTCGTCCTGAAATCCGGCTGCGGTACGCTCCGGAGCGTCAGCCTGTCCACCGTCCGGAAAACCGGTGACGGAAAACCCACACATGGAAAATCCCGTTGTGGTCAAAGCTCATCTTTCTGCCGCACTTTCAGCAGCTCCCAGATCTCGGCCTGCCGCGATTTCAGCTCGGCAACGTCGGCATCGTAAAAATGCCCAGTGCTGTTGATGCGGCGGCAAATCTGATTGATGTTCGAGGCGATGCGGCTGACGGCGGCAGCTAACTTTTTCTGCTCTGTGTAATCGACCTTGATGATGTACCCGTCAATCAGCATTTTCCGGGCATACGCGCCGAAGTTGCGGGTGCCGAGTTGGTTCATCTTGTGGCGAACCACGCTCAATTCCTGCTCATTCAGGCAGATTTCTTTGCGGATGGGTCGCGTGCGATCTGGCATGTATTACTTCCCCCTCAGTTCCAGACAGAACTCATCATCGCCTTCCTTCCGGATTTGCAGGTAATCCGTGTCGGCAAGTTCTGTTAAAACAACGGAAATCCTTTCCTCCGGCATGTTCAGCTGACAGGCCAGCTCCGACAACTCAACGCCTTCATCGCCAAGGGCGTAGAGGATTGCGGCGAAGCCTTTTGCCTCAACAGAAAGGTGCGTGTCTTGCAGCAGTTCTGTGGGTACAGCGGTCATGTGGGTACGGTTGTGGTAAGTGATCATAATGTTTCTCCTTTCAATTTTGAAAAACTTTGTTTGAAGGGCGGCTTGGAAGCGAAGCTGTTTGCCTTTCACTTTACAACGGACAATTTTCAAGAGAAAAACAGGGGTCGAGAGAAAATTATTTTCCCCCTTCTATATAACCAACGGACAAAATAAATCGGAGTGTCATGATTTTGTCTCACAGACGTTTTCCTCTCTACTTTACAACGGACATTTTTCCTCAAAAACTTGGCACCCCCTTTCAAAAAACTTTTCTTGCTCCTGATTCCCCTCTACTTAGCTAAGAGAATCAGAGACCGGTTTTGTCCCAGATTTCAAGCCTTCTACTATACAACGGTTTTCTGCCGTTTTTAAGTATCGGAGAAGAAAAAATGTCCCCGCTTTCGAAAAAGCGGGGACATCACGATCTGCGGATATTGAGATTTGAGAGAACAGCAAGCACAGCCGCTGTCCGGACACGCGGCGATTTTGGGATATCCCAAGCCCTGACGTTGAGCGGAAATTGAAAGCAAAACTGCTGTCAATCTACAAATACTGCGCATTGATGCAGTTACCAATTATATGAAAAGTGAATTCTCGTGTTTGTGAAGAATATCTCTTGATTCAAAAACAAGGCTGTGATATAATTTTATAGAACATAAGCAGATCAATCTGCCTTAAGGAAAAGAGGTGCCATATTGGAAGTCAGCTACAAAAAAGCTTTGGAAACTCCCTGATCGATAAAGACATGAAGAAAAAAAGACTTACAGGCATTAGCAGGAATTAGCTGGGCCCCCAAGCTACAGTTTTCAAAGAATGAAACTGTAAGTATGGAAGTCTTAATGAAAAGTGTGTGATGTTGAAATGCGATATTGGAGATGTGTATGGAATTAATATCTGTAGATCACAATACCGACAAACAATGAGCGCGTCGTAGTGGCAAGAGAAAAAGAAAACGTAGATACAGCTCATCCACATACAATAAAGAAATTTGAACTGATCGAAGAATACATTAAAATCTGGTCACAGAAGCTCATGCTATATGAGAACTGCAATACGCTCGTTTTTATTGATTGTATGTGTAACTGTGGTGTTTATTTTCGATGATGACGGGAGACTTGATTGACGGGGACATCTGTGCGCGTTGCGAAGTGCACTGTTGAACGTGGCCAGAAAATATCCTTGTAAAAATGGTTCAACTTTGTATTTTGAATGATATCAACAAGGGAGTTGAGGAGCTAAGAAAACATATCCAGCTAATGAGAGGAGGCCTCAAATTAGCGACAGATCTTGATGCTGGTAAGTCGCTATGCTCAGAACAATAGGCCCACAGCTTTATAATAATGCTGGACACCTGCATATACTTTCCTTCAGCATGACCGTATGATGCCAGCGATAGACCGCCGCCCTTATTCGAAAGTTTTCAGTGTGAACTGTGAGAAGTACTGATTAATCACATGGTCTCCTGATCCAGTCAGGGCAATTACCAAGCGCCAAAGCGACAGACTACTAGCGAGACGAGAACACCTATCTGGGAGGCCTTTGCGGAACTGTTCGCCATGGCAGCAACAAACAAGCATATGAGAAAGCAGTGGCTGGAAGAAATTATCAGAGGCAGCTGAAGATGCCGCGTAGACTCATTATGTATCAGCATTTCCTTTCTATATTCCCAGAACTCGCAGGTATATAGTCTCGTTCACTGCACAAGCAATCAGGAAGGCTTTAAATTATACAAAAAGTGCGTGGAAGGTATTTGGGGATCAATCCTCAACCAAAAACTCACGGCGAAGATGGGCAGCTCGTACTAAATTGATCCGAATGTGGGCTCCATTGTTACAACGTCCACAGATGAATCCTGTTTAACGTCCATGACATTACTAAGTATCTTCAGAAATCATTCTCTGGCAGGAAGGGGTCCACATTGAAGAAATGTGGGCATTGCTAGATGAACATCCTATATTCCCTTCGAGCTATAGAAATCAGGCCGGAACAAAATCCATTGATGTATGGTACCTGTTCCCGTTTTCCGGCGCTCAATAGGATGTTGCTAAAGCTTGAAGAAATACCCGGATCGTGGGAAAACACAATCGATCGGTTGCCAGTGATAACAGTTGGAGAAACTGAGTTTTTACAAAAGATCCGCAAGTTTCTTTTGTTCGACCCAGCGGTCTTGTTGATGGCGATGAAGATGAAGAGCGACTCGTAAAGGATGCAGAAGCCCAGAACACATAAAAAATACCTTATCTCCCCTGCCTGAAGACGATTTTCCTGTGTATCTAACAATCCAAGAATATTTAGAACAGTAAGAACTCACCGATGTTTTTGTTCTGTTTTGCACTCCAACGAAAGTGGAGCTGCACAGCGACTTGCCTTGAGAATTGCAGATCATATTTGAAGAATAAATAATTATAAGGATGGAACTGATTGAAGACCATTGCCACGCAAACCATGTTTCCACCAGACCGGTGCATGACTACGATGAATCATGTTCAGGCTGCCTATGGCCGTACCTCTGCGCTTCCTGATGAAAAAAAACGCTTTGGTCAGATCAAGGATTGCGAAGAATGGCTGGAACCGTGCCTTGGTTTCCAATACGTTGAACTGGCTGATCGGAGATCCCAAGGCTCCGTGATAAAATTCAGTCTTCGTACAACTTTGCTTCACAACGGACCCTTTATGAATGGATATCCGAGTAGGTGCAATGAGGAACGGATCATGCAGGGGTAAACTCGTAAAACAGAAGAAGTTCAGCTTGGTTTTGAAGAACAACATGGAATACACACCTCTTTCGATGTGCCTATCCGTATTGGGTGCAAGGATTGCAATTAAAACAGGCTATGTCAGTGATATATATACCGTTCTTAAAGATCGACAGGGGATACTGTACTGTGTGACCGCGAGAGAGACACGACGCAGCGAAAGCGTTCCCAATGAGACGATAATCGTTGCTGCAATGGCAGGCCCAGAGCCGATTTATCCCACGCTGAAAGCCGCTGGATTTTGTGGAAATGCACCGGGCAGCGATCTTTGGCATACCCTCATCGAAGCCGATAACTACCATGCGCTCCAGCTGCTGGAGTATCTGTATGCAGAAAAGGTGGACTGCATTTGTTGATCACTCCCTATAATACGGGGGCCAAGGATTGGAAATACAATAACGATTATGTGGACAGCTCACGGACGCTTATCGCCATAGCAAATGGCTGTCCATGATGGAAAAACGTTTGAAACTCGCCAAGAAGTTACTGAATCCGACGACTCGGTACTCATTGTAACCATTGACGAGAAAGAGTATCTTACATCTTGGGTGTTTGTTGGAAGAGATGTTTCCGAAGCACAAATTCAAATGGTGAGCATTACAACAAACCCATCTGGAGCTAGAAAATCTCTCTTTTCTCGCGCGCTGATGAATACATTTTTGTGATTTTAGGGAGGCCCATGTTGTTCAGTCAAAGGGTGATAGTGAAGAGGTAGCAAGATGGTGGTACTTAAGGAGACTTAACATGGGTCCGGCGAGTAAACAGTAGTGCTAGTGGTGTTGTGTGCAATTCTATCCCATCTATATTGATGACGCAACACATAAGATCATCATAAGAATTGAGAACCTCTCCCACATACACAAGATAGACATACCGCACCAGATATTGAAGGTGCAACAACTGTTTTTCCGATCAGAGACGATGGATTGAAAAATGAACTGGGGAGTAACTGGAGAGACTCTTAAAAAAGTTGATAGAGAAAACAAGTTGTGCAAGTATTACCCAATAAAAATCACCCTATCAACAATACACAATAAAGTATTTGAGTGAAAATTTTGAAGATAAAATTGCTGCTGGACGTTGGGCTGTCCGAGGTTATCGAGAAGATGGATCAAAAATAGTGGTAGAAACGGGAGGGAAATTGACGAGAGCAACAACTGTTTGAAAGAAACGAAATATGACGCAAAAACATACGGTACCGTTTTTGCTAAAAAATATCATTGGAAATGCAATGTTTTTCTTTTCCAAAATCGTTGTATTCCGTTGAGGATTCACTGAGATATTTTGTAGCAGAGAAGCCAAATGCTCTCATCATTGATTTTTTTTGCTGGTTCTGGAACAACCCTTCACGCAGTTAACCTTCTGAACGCAGAAGATGGTGGAACTAGGCGCATACTGGTTACAAAACAATGAGGTTTCGGTTGAAGAAGCCAAAAACTATCGTTCAAAGGGTTTTCATCCTGGTGATGCAGAATGGAATGAACTGGGAATTGCACGGTATGTTACATGGCCGCGCACAGTCTGTAGCATTGAAGGACATGATGTACATGGTAAACCCTTGAAGGGAGATTATCTTGGTAGTGATCTGCCTATGTCTGATGGCTTTTAAAGCAAACGCAGCTTTTCAAGTTGAGTTTTGACAAACATCTGTTGCCCTTTGGCAGGCAATTCAAAGCGCTTTTGCCCGTCCTGTGGATGAAGGGCGGTGCTATTGGTAAGTGCCCGGTTCTGGAGGGTGAAGAATTGCCCGATATGCTCGTCCTTCCGAAAAACAAAATGGCAGTGTTGATTGACGAAATCTTCACCCGGAATTTGAACAACAGCTCAGCATCCGGAAATCCAGACTGTGTTCATCGTTACAGATTCTGAGACAGCATACCGCGAGATGATCCGAGCCTATGAGGGCAAAGACTGCTACCAGCCTCTATCGCGACTATCTGGATAATTTCCTGCATCAATACAGGGAGGTAACCGGAATGAAGGTTGAATTATTTCCATTTCAGAAAAGGCCCATCGCTGATATCCGTATGAAAAAACAGCAGAGGCTATGGGCAGCTACCACAGGACACACGCTCCAGGTGGTTTCTTTTTACTGCGCCTACCGGTGCAGGTCAAAACGATCATCATGGCCTCTCTGATTGAAAGTATTTTTCTTTGGAGACGAGAACTACGCAGAGCAGCCGAACGCCATTATTGTCTGGCTGTCGGATTTTCCGCAGCTGAATGAGCAGTCTAGGTTGAAGATTGACTCGAAGGCTGATAAAATTCGTCTGAGCCAGTGTGTTACAGTCAGCGAAGATTCCTTCGATAAAGAAATCTTTGAGGATGGTCACATCTATTTCCTGAATACACAACGAAGCTCTCAGCATCCTCGAGGCTGACAAAAAATGGTGACGACCGTACTTATACTATTTGGCAACTTTGGCGAATACCGTGCGTGATAAGAGTGATCGGCTCTATTTCATCATCATTGATGAAGCCCACCGTGGCATGCAGGGACGCGATGCCAGTAAGGCTACGACCATCATGCGAGAAATTTATCAAAGGCAGCGATACAGACAAGATTCCTCCTATGCCAGTTGTCATTGGTATGTCGGCTACGACACAAAGCGTTTTAATGCGCTGGTTGAAGGTACGTCTTCCACAATTCACAAAGCCGTCGTTACAGCGGGATGAAGTGCGGGCATCTGGCCTTTTGAAAGATAGGATTGTCATCACCTATCCAGAGGAAGACTCTGTAAACAATGATATGGCGATTCTCCAGGCAGCCGCTGATGACTGGAAACAGAAGTGGGAGCACTGGACGCAATACTGCTTTGAGCAGCACTATGCCTATGTCAACCCAATCATGATTGTCCAGGTCCTGAATGGTAGCGGAAGTAAACTGACTGACACCGATTTGATGATTGCCTTAGAAAAAATTGAGGAACGAACCGGCTTCAAATTCGAGCCCGGTCAGGTAGTACATACTTTTGGCCAGACCACCTCTGCCATTCAGTGAACGGCCCGATGTTCGCTATGAAGAGCCTTCGCGCATCGCCGATGATAGAAATATTATTCGCATCGTTCTTTAAAGAAAATCTGTCTACAGGTTGGGACTGTCCCCGTGCGAAACGATGATGTCCTTTAGCATGCCAGCGATGCGACCTATATTGCGTGCAGCTTCTTGGGCGCATGGTGCGGACCCCGATGCAGATGCACATTCAGGTGGATGATGTTTTGAACGATGTCCATCTCTTTTTGCCGTACTTCAATGAAGATACCGTCAAGGATGTTGTGGAGGCGCTCCAAAAGTAGTGAGGGCGGTGAAATTCCAACCGACATCTATGTGGGGGAGACTACGTCCGGCAGAAAGTTTGAGACATTGACGGTAAAACCCAAGAAGAAAAGCGGCCCCACTCCTGTTCAGGGACAGCTGACTATGGATGCTTTCCTCAATCAAGGCGTAATTCCGAAGCTGCAGAGCCCAGCAATACGTCCCAGAATACTGTTGGCGGGTTTTGGGGCCACAGGAATCCTTTCTCAGCATAGTCCATCGAATATAACAGATAATCCGGATCAGAATCAACAGACATCTTCCCAGGAGAAAACTTCACAGACTGTTGATGCTCAGCATACAGAAGCGCACCACGCATCTACTAAAAATGCAGAAGCTCCAGAGGATAATACAGGGGTGGGAGTGACATCCGTAGATGCATCGACCCAGGAAAAGCACCTGACGACCTTTTTGATCGGGAAGCTGTCATGAAGTTTATCAACGACGCAGGCTTGCTTTCCTATAATGTTCGCGCGTTGCGAATTAACGATTACCTGAAATCATTGTATCGTATGGCACATCTGCTCACCATGTCCGGGCTGCACAGAACGGCTATCCGTGAAGTTCAGGCAGAGATCGCTGAAATGATTCACGATTATGTGCAGGAGCTTAAGGTGCAGGATAAGTACGATAGCCTGGTCCTGCAGGTAAAGCAGTTCAAACTGGCAACGCAGATTTTCGATGCTTTTGGTGAGACGGTTGACAGCTATTCTGTCCATGATCTGTTTACCACTACAGATACCGACATCGACCGGCAATTCCGCGTTGCTGATGTAAGGCTTGGCAATGAAGGGATTGGTATGGTCTATGGCAATAAATATATGGATGTCCAATGACCCTAATGGGGTTCAAGGTAGATGTCATATTGTTCGTTGCTGATGATGAGTGTATGAACAAACTGCACAATTACGCGGAGAACCGTTTCACAGCATGAATGACGATTATAGAAGGTACATTGCAACCATTGATTCCGAGAAAATCCGCAGAGATTACGACAGCATCGTCTCTGATGGTGATGTGGTCAGCAAGCATAACTTCCGCCTGCCGGAGACGATTCAGATTCCCCATGAAAGTGGCGGAACAGAATATAGAGATCACCTGTTTGTAAAGCGAAATTACAGGTGTGGCAAAAAGCTGAAGCTCAATGAGTGGGAAGCTGGCGTTATTGCAGAGGAGCAGAGGCGAGATGATTTTGTCTGTTGGATTCGCAATCCTTCCAGAGGTGCTTGGGCCTTTGCATCCCGTATGAGATTGACGGGGAAAACAAAGCCTACCTATCCGATTTCATTATTGTGAGAATCGATAAGGTACTGGGGTACGTTATTGATATTCTGGAACCGCATAATCCGAATTTAAAGATAACCTCGGAAAAGCAAAAAGGGTTTGCCGAATATGCGAGACAAAATCCTGGTGTGGGTAGAATCCAGTTGATCCGGATGGGCAAAAGATTCCGCTGAAACAAACGATTCAAGCGTTTAGATATGTCTAAAAAGTGTCCAGATAAGGTTTCCCACGCCATGAGCAATGACGAACTGGATCATATTTTTGATACAGATGGTTTCATTGCACAGTGAGGTGATGGTATGTAAAAAATCAAAGCTGATATATCGAATGAATACTATTTAACGAATTATCCAATGATGGGCAACGTTTCGTTGCGTGGTATTTAAGAATATCCATAACCTCGATACCTATGAAACGAAAGACTGCATTACAGATGGCAGGAGACAAACAGATTGATGCCATCTATATTGATAACCAATCCAGCACCATCTACATTATTCAAGGTAAATTCTATGGCGGCGATACGGTCGATGCTGAACCGCTGCGTGAAGTAAGTATTGTTCGTGGGTGCAAATCAAGGATCTGGAGCACCTTCAGGATGGTGCCAATCACAAGCTCCAAGTAAAGATTAACGAGATGGCATCTGCGCTGGAAGACGATTACGAAGTGTGCTTCGAGCTGATTACCACTTCAACGCTGACCGAATCGGCCCAAAACGACCTTGCTGCCTTTCAGAAGGAATTGTCTGAAAATGAATCCTATTCGCCAATCTGGTCGTGGTAGATAATGAGACAATGAAGTTTCCATGAAGAGGCGCTACATAAAACAGGCCGTACATTAACCATGAATTCAAGCTTGAAAGTGGAAAATACATGGAGCTGATGATTGAGGTACGAAAGCAATCATCGTTGCTTTTGCCTCTCAGAGACTGCATTAAGATTCCTGGGATCAAAGACGGTAGCCTTTTCCGAAAGAATGTCCGCCAGTCGCTTGGCAACAGCAATAAGGTCAATAAAGGTATCGCAAAAAACGATAAAAACGGATGCAGAAGATTTCTTCTTCCTGCATAACGGAATCACAGCGATCTGCTCAAATGTCTATTCATGATGGTGTGCTTTCTGTCAAAGAACTGAACGTAGTAAACGGATGCCAGTCACTAAGCACAATATTCAGTTCAAGCGAGGCAGCCAAGAAAGCAACGGATGCATATATTCTGTTCAGGTTTTATGAAATTGAAGACCAAGACAGAGCTGACAGGATAAGCACTTCGACAAATAGTCAGAGTGCTGTTAAAAGCCAGAGGATTTACGCAGTAATGACAAGGCCGTCTTGGCGATGAAAAGAGCATATGAGCAATATTTTCCGGACGGCTACTTTGTCACGAAACGCGGGAACGTGTCGATACAGTTAAATACAATACCGCTCATGTCGTGAATCTAACTGATCTTGGCAAGCAGCTGATTGCTTGGCATTCTCAGCGGCCTACAAATCTCTTACAGCGAAACCAAAATATTTGACAAGTACTTTGATCAGCTGTTCCACAGAGATTATGCACCAGAAAACGTGCAGGCTCTAAAATGTCATGTTTGCAGCTGTCTATGAGAAATGGGCAAAGAGAACCTATGGGGCTAAACGAGACGTTTGCTTAAATGAAAAGCTTATGCCCCTATCATCAGTTATTCGCTATATGGTCATCCTCTGTGAGATCAATAAGATGAATGATTCGGTACCAAGTCCATCCGTGGCATTGAGAAAAATGACAGAGAGTGGACTGCTGGATTATATTGTTGAAATGGCTGGAAACTGCTTAAATATGGCAATGGAAACTGCACAGGATACCGTAGCTGCTGATACTGGAAAACTCTTTGTCCCTCAGAAGCCTGATTAAATCAAAAGCTTCTTTAAAGGGATATTCGAGCAGCAGTAAAAACAGATCGTAGCGTCTTTAAAGATGCTTCCTGATGGTAAAAAAGTTCTTGCCCGACTTAATGAAGGCCTGGCAATGAACAAGGAAGATTTTGAAGCTCGCTGGACAGCGGACTAACAAGCTGACATAACGATATCATTTGACATTCCGGGTCGAGTGCATAAGGCGTTCGCGGAAACAAGTCACCATGGACTTATCCCCTAAACGGACAGACAGGGTTGAGGCAACGGCATATTTTACATTTTTTCTTCGTTGGTATTATATAGTAGCGAAAGAATTGTCTTCTAAAAGGCAGGCTGGCAACGCCCTGCCAGATTCACCTGAAAAATGCCGTGACATTCAATACGAAGATGGAATTTGCTTCCATGTGACATGTACATTTATCAGCGGTTGGGAAAGCTTGGTAGAGATTTTTCGTCTTATCAAGGCTTTCTGTCATTAACCGAAAGTGCTAACTACAGCAAAACGATGGACGAGATCCGCAGGTTGCCATCTGATGAGTGTACCACTTGCGCGAGCACTTTGGCGTGCTATGGTGGATGCCCCGTTCTTTGAAGAATTAACTCGTTTTCTGCGTTGACCCCACCATTCAGTTTCAGGAGGAGAATGGAGAACTTGGCTTCAGGAGCTAAAATATCTTATTTGCGCGTGAGATGTTATATTCTTTCGGGAGAAGTATATTATAATTTGCATAGAATAGTATCTGCTGCGCCACTTATTGAATTGGAGAATTTCCGTGCGCAGATCGAGCGGCGGAAGGAGAAGTATATTCTGGAATTGCAGGAGCTGAAAGCGCTGGAAAAGCTGGCCGCTGCGTTCCTTTGCGGCATCTGTTCGCGGCTATCGCGGGCGCGAGTGCTTCCAGCAGCTGCACGACTACATTTACGGTGGGCACGCAGGACAAGGTGTTCATCCTCTATGGTCTGCGCCGGACGGGGAAAACCACCATGATCCGTCAGATTTTCGCGGAGATGAGCGACGCAGACCTTGCCAAGGCGGCATTCATTCGGATCACCGCAAAAGACACGCTGGCAGATGTAAACCGTGACCTCAAGGCACTGGAAGCGCAGGGCTTCCGCTATGTGTTTCTCGATGAAGTGACGCTGATGGAGGATTTCATCGAGGGCGCGGCGCTGTTTTCTGATGTGTTTGCAGCCTGTGGCATGAAGACCGTACTCTCCGGCGCGGACTCGATGGGATTCCTCTTTGCTGAGGACGAACAGCTCTACGGACGCTGCATCCTGCTGCACACCACGTTCATCCCCTTACCGCGAGTTTGAATCCGTCCTCGGCGTTCACGGCATCGACGAGTATATCCGCTACGGCGGTACCATGAGTCTCGGCGGCGTTCACTACAACGAGGCCTCTACCTTTGCCAGCAAGGAAAGCACTGACGAATACGTGGATACCGCCATTGCCCGCAACATCCAACACTCTCTGCGTTGCTATCAGTACGGGGGGCACTTTCGCCATCTGCACGATTTATATGAGAAGGGCGAGCTGACCAGCGCCATCAACCGGGGGGTGGAGGACATCAACCACCGCTTTACGCTGGAGGTGCTGTCGCAGGATTGGAAATCCCATGACCTTGGCATTTCCGCCAGCAATCTGCGGCGGGATCGAGAGAATCCAACGGACATCCTTGACTGCATTGACCTTGCGGCTGTCACCGATAGTCTGCGAAAGCTGCTGGAGATCCGCAACAAGGCGGAGCAGACCGTAAAACTGGACGATGTTCACGCGGCGGAGATCAAGGAGAGTATCTGGACTTGCTGGACTTGACGCGGGAGATCGACGTGCTGCATCTGCCGGATGTCAGCACGAAATCCAGCCGCACGGTGATTGCACAGCCCGGACTGCGTTACGCGCAGGCGAATGCACTGATCCAAAGTCTGCTTTTGGATGAAACGTTCAGTGCGTTGTCTCTGGCAGAACGCACAGCCGTGCAGCAGCGCATCCTGACCGAGATCAAAGGACGGATGCTGGAGGATACTGTTCTGCTGGAAACCAAGCTGGCAAACCCCAAGAAGCAGGTGTTCGTCCTGCAATTTCCTGTGGGCGAATTTGATATGGTGGTGTTTGACCCGGAGGCAGGCTCCTGCCGGATTTTCGAGATCAAGCACAGCGAGGAAGCTGCGCCGCAGCAGTATCGCCATCTGATCGACGCGGAAAAATGCGCACAGACGGAGCACCGCTATGGCCCGATCACCGGGAAGTTTGTCCTTTATCGTGGAGAAAGCCAAGTGAATTCGGTATCAGAATGTGGAAGAATATCTGCGAAACCTTGCACCATAACAAAAACCGCCGCCCCCGATTTTTTCGTTCCGGGGGCGGCGGTTTTTGAACTTGTTTATCCATATGAAACAAGCCGTGACGCAAAATAAACTTGACGTATGACAAGTAGCAATGTGCAAAAATCGTGCGGCGAGACTGCAAGGATGCAGTTGATGATGAAAACAATAATGTTCTAAATAGCGTGCATCACTCATTTCATCAATCATATTTTCGATGCACATGAGTGATGCGCTCCGAACGGGCACAGTCAGCGCACGAAAACCTCTGCCTATCCCGCAGAAATTTTCAGATTCTTCCCTTGGGTACCTTTTCAAACGGATTCCAATCCGTTATAATATATCTACCAACCTAACGAATAAACGCGAGGTGCCGCCATGAAAACGAAAGATACGCCGAAGCAATATGTTATCTACTCCCGTAAGTCCAAATTCACCGGCAAGGGCGAGAAGTATCGAAAATCAGATCGAGCTTTGCCGCCAGTACATCGCCATGCACTTTGGCGAGGAAGCGGCGGAAAATGTGCTGGTCTACGAGGACGAGGGCTTTTCCGGTGGCAATCTGGAGCGCCCGCAGTTCAAGAAAATGATAAAGGACTCCCAGAAGATTGAATTTGCCGCCATCGTGGTCTACCGCCTCGACCGTATCAGCCGCAACATCGGCGACTTTGCCAAGCTCATCGAGGACTTGGGCGACCGGCACATTGACTTCATCTCCATCCGTGAGCAGTTCGACACTTCTTCCCCCATGGGACGCGCCATGATGTACATTGCGTCGGTGTTCTCCCAGCTGGAGCGGGAGACCATTGCCGAGCGCATCCGGGACAACATGCACGAGCTGTCCAAGACCGGACGCTGGCTGGGCGGCACAACGCCCACGGGCTATGCCTCGGAGAGCCTGTCCAGCGTGACGGTGGACGGCAAGGTGAAGAAGGCATGCAAGCTCAAACCCATTCCGGAGGTAATTCAGCTGGTCAAAACAATCTTCGAGGTATTCATGGAAACCGGTTCCCTCAGCAAGACTGACCAGTATCTTTTGGAGCACCGCTGTGTCACGAAGCGCGGCAAGCAGTTCACCCGCTTTGCCATCCGGGGCATTCTCACGAACCCGGTCTACATGATCGCCGACGACACGGCGTATCAGTATCTGAAAGAGAACAATGTTGACCTGTTTGCCGAGCGTTCGGAATTCGACGGCGAGCACGGCATTATGGCATACAACCGCACCCTCCAGCGCCCCGGCAAGGCGAATCCAGATCCGTCCCAAGGAGGAATGGATCGTGGCGGTGGGTAAGCATCCGGGCATCATCGCGGGCAGCGATTGGGTGCGGGTGCAGGCCATGCTGGATGTCAACAAATCCAAGAGCTACCGCAGGCCCCGCAGCAACGTGGCGCTGCTGTCCGGACTGCTGCGCTGTGGCGAATGCGGCGACTATATGCGCCCGAAGCTGACCAACCGCCGCACGGCGGACGGTGAGCTGATCTACACCTACATGTGCTCCACCAAGGAGCGCAGCCACGGCACGGTCTGCGCCATGAAAAACTGCAACGGCAACACGCTGGACGCTAAGATCATCGAGGAAATTCGCAAGCTGTCCGCCGACAAGGAGACCCTTGCCCGGCTGCTGGCGCAGACCAAGAAGGTCATCAGCGGCAGCAAGGAGGGCTACGACGCAGAGCTGGCGCTGCTCCGGGAGAAGCACACCGAAACGGAGGAGCGTATCAAGCGGCTGGTGGAGTCCCTGTCCGTTGCCAGCGATACCTCTGCCAAGTACGTCATGGAACAGATCGACGCGCTCCATCAGGAGAGCGAGACCCAGCAGCTGCGCCTTGCCGAGCTGGAAGCCCTCACCGAGCAGAGCCGGATGCTGCATCAGGAGTTCGCCTTCCATCAGGAAATGATCGAGTCGTTCGCCAGCGCGGTGGATTCTGCCACGCTGGAGGAAAAGCGCCGTCAAAAAGGTGGTCTGGGGACGGAGAGGATTTGCCGCCCATTGACCAACATTATAGAATGCGAAAGCTGTTGATGATGTTCCGTGCCCGAAGAAATCAGGGGAAACGATCTTGTACAGTACGGTATATTCTGTGCTTATGATGGGATTGCATCCGCAGAAAGATCTGTTATTAGAGCGTCACACAGGGAAACGGATATCAGTGACGGTCTGCCCATGTTTCAGATGGTGGGGTATCTGTCGGATGTGGTCTTCGGTGCAGGGAAAGTCTGTTATAATGAAAATATCCAGGGCAGTTCGCCGTTATTTCACAACTATCCGAAACAGCTTGTACAGTACGGTATAAATGGGATTGCCCGCAAAAAAAATCACGGTAAATCTGGTCACCTGCGGGCCTGCCGGCAAAAAATCACGGTAAATCGGGACAGGAGCCGGTTTGACCTTCCGCTGGCGATCTCTGTGCTGGCTGCCCTGGGACTGGTGGTGAAGGGCAGACATTAAAGGAGACTTTGATCCTGGGAGAACTGGGGCTGGATGGCAGTGTACATCCGGTGCGCGGCGTCCTGCCGGCTGTTTTTGTTTGCCCGGGAGCAGGGATTTGGTCGCTGTCTGGTACCGATGGAAAAACGTGCGGGGGGGGGAACTGGTGGAGGGCATTGCCTGCGTGGGGACAAAGAGCCTGATGGAAGCAGTGGAACTGTTGAACCACCGGAACAGATGCGACCGGTGAAAGGAGATTATGAGAGATTTTTGAAAACCCTTGCGGATTATCCGGTGGATTTTGCAGAACTGCAGGGACAGAAAACAGCGAGACGGGCGGCAGAGGCGGCGGTGGCAGGGATGCATAATCTGCTGATCCTGGGTCCCCAGGGCTCCAGCAAGACCATGCTTTCCCGCAGGATCCCGACGATTTTTCCCCGCTGACACTAGAAGAAAGTATGGAGATTTCAAAATCTACAGTGTCACAGGCCTTCTGAGCCAGGAGGACCATGGTTACCAGAAGACCCTTCCGGCTACCGCACCATACGCTGACAGAGAACGGGATGTGCGGTGGCGGGCGTCATTCCGACGCCGGGAGAGATCAGCCTGGCTCATCTGGGGTTCTGTTTTTGGATGAGCTGACAGAATATCCCAGGCCGGTACTGGAATGCCTGCGGCAGCCATGGAGGATGCCAGCATCCAGATTTCCCGGGTCAGCGGTACCTTTGTCTATCCGGCAGATTTTATGCTGGTGGCAGCCATGAACCCATGTCCTGTGGCTATTATCCCGGACGGGGGAAATGCCTGCAGTCCCAGGTGAGATCCGACGGCACCTGGAGCACATCAGCCAGCCATTTGCTGGATCGCATGGATATCTGTGTGTGGAAATGCCCAGAGGCGGCTATGCAGAAGTGAAAGTCGCACCGTGCAGGAGGAGCTCTGTGCGCATCCGTGATCGGGTGATCCGTGCAGTGCTGCGGCAGCGGAACGTTTTTGCGGGCACCGGAATCCGATACAACGCGGGAATTCCGCCGGCGCGGATGGAAATTCTGCCCCCCTCGGCAAAAAGCAGGAACGGCGGATGGAGCAGCTGTTCGGACGTCTGGATCTGAGGTGCCCGTCGTACCACAAGATTCTGAAGGTCGCCCGGACACTGGCCGATCTGGAGGGCTGCGCAGATATACAGGAAAAGCATTTGGATGAGTCTGTCCTTTACCGGTCTATCGACAAAAAATATTGGATCAGATAAAAAGAAACGGACAACACATATGGGAGGCGTATCTGATGGAAAATGAAAGAGATCTGCCATGGATGTACTGGCTGGCCGGTTGCTTTTTCCGTGCGCAGAAAAACAAAAAAAAAAATTGCTGGACATGTATGGAACAGCTGAGAATATATATAATATGAAGAAACAGGTGCTAAATGAGCCTACGATTTCTGACAGACCGGGAAAAAGAGGCCTTTTTGCAGCGCGGAAAGGTGGATCCGGGCGGGAATTTGAGGATTTTTTCGGCAGGGCGGAAGCTTCACATGGATCGGCGCGGCGGATTATCCGCACAAGCTGCAGCCCCTCTCCGGTGCACCTTTTGCCCTGTTTTACTATGGAAAGCTCCCTGATCCGGAGAAAAAAGCGGTGGCCATTGTAGGTGCCAGAGGCTGTACTTCTTATGGGCGGGCGGCGGCCGGTTCTTTGCGGAGGCAGCAGCCCTGGCCGGGGCGGAGATCATCAGCGGGATGGCCTGCGGCATTGACAACACGGCGCCCAGCTGGCGGCTCTGCGTGTGGGCGGCACCAGTACGGCGGTGCTGGGGTGCAGGACAGACATCTGTTATCCGGCTTCTTCGGCAGAGACCTACTGGCAGCTGCGGGAAAATGGCTGTGTCCTGTCAGAGTATCCGCCGGGGTGCGGCCGGAAGCCTGGCATTTTCCTGCCCGGAACCGGATCATCAGCGGTCTGTCCGACTGTCTGCTTGTCGTGGAAGCCCGGGAAAAGAGTGGTTCTCTTATCACGGCAGACCTGGCTCTGGAGCAGGGGAGGATGTCTACGCCTTGCCCGGGCGGGTGGGAGATGCTTTTAAGCGCAGGCTGCAACCGGCTCATTCGGCAGGGGGCAGGCTGGAAAGCCCTGGAGGAATTTGTTGCGGAGCTTGGTTTAAATTCTTTACAAACCGTGAATAAATGTAAAAAAATAAGAATTCGCTTGCAAAGGAAGAGAACATGTTGTATAGTTGTGTGGATTTGAAACCGAAAACCTGGAAGAAATTTTGGCGGAATCGCCGTTTTCTGCGGAAAAACCATGGAATTGCTATTGAATCTACTGGTTCGCGGTGTGATTCGGGAGATTTCCAGGGGGCTTTACGTCAAAACGCCTTTAAGAGGGATGTTATTTTTTTTGGGATAAAAGGCCGGACGAGAGGGTGGATAAGACAATGGAGGGGCATATATGGCAAAAAGTATCTGGTGATAGTGGAATCACCTGCAAAAGTAAAAACAATCAAGAAATTCCTTGGGGCCAATGACGATGTGGCTGCGTCCAACGGCCATGTACGGGATCTGCCCTAAGAGTCAGCTGGGCATCGATGTGGAACATGACTTTCGAACCCAAATATATCACGATCCGCGGAAAGGGAGACATTCTGGCGAACCTGCGCAAGGAAGTAAAAAGGCAGACAAAGTGTATCTGGCAACTGACCCGGACCGTGAAGGAGAGGCGATTTCCTGGCATTTGATGAAAGCGCTGAAGCTGGAGGACAAAAAGGCATGCCGGATCACCTTCAATGAGATTACGAAGACGGCGGTGAAGGCTTCCTTTAAAAGCACCGCGGGAAATTGATATGAACCTGGTAGACGCTCAGCAGACGAGAAGAATTCTTTTGACCGTATGGTTGGTTACAAGATCAGCCCGCTTCTGTGGGGGGAAAAGTAAAGAGGGGGCTTAAGCGCCGGCCGTGTGCAGTCGGTAGCGCTCCGCATCATCTGCAGACCGGGAGGAAGAGATCAACAGCGTTTATCCCGGAGGAATACTGGAATCTGGATGCCCAGTTTGCGTTAAAGGGCGAGAAGAAGCCGTTGACAGCCAATTTTACGGAACGCCCGAGGGCAAGATGGATATTCACAGCCAGGAGGAGCTTGAACCAGATCTTAAAAACCTGGACGGCGCCAGATTATCAGGTGTCTGGAGGTGCGGATGGGCGAACGTAAAGAAAGCGCCGCTGCCGTTTACGACCAGTACCTTACAGCAGGAGGCATCCAAGGCGTTGAACTTTTCTACCCAGAAGACCATGCGCCTCGCCCAGCAGCTCTATGAGGGCGTAGACATCAAGGGCAGCGGTACCGTCGGTATGATCACCTACCTGCGTACGGATTCCGTCCGTATTTCTGAGGAAGCCCCAGGGCGTGGCAGCCCGCATTACATCACCGATTACGGGAAGCGTATGTCGGCTGTCCAAAGGAAAATACAAAGAAAAAACACGGCAAAAGATCCAGGATGCCCATGAGGCCATCCGTCCCACGGACATCAGCCGGACACCTGAGCAGTGAAAAGGATTCCTTACCGGGATCAGTACCGTCTGTATCAGCTCATCTGGAAGCGTTTGTGGCCAGCCGGATGAATGCGCCGCAGTCTGAGACGACCCAGGTAAAGATCGGACGGCGGCGGAAACGTTTTCACATGTGTCCGCGTCCAGAAGTGAAGTTTGATGGTTACCGCATGTCCGTCTATAGTCGAGGACGAGGAAAAAGTGATTAGAAGAACGTTCTGCTTCGAAAGGGCTCGGAAAAGAACGAGGAACTGGAGCTTGAGGATCTTTGATCCGAAACAGCATTTTACACAGCCGCCGGCGCATTATACGGAGGCTGCGCTCGTGAAAGCCATGGAGGAGCAGGGCATTGGCCGTCCGAGTACTTACTCTCCGACCATCACCACCATCCTTGCCCGCCGCTATGTGGTAAAAGGAGAATAAAAATCTCTATGTGACAGAGCTTGGAGAGGTGGTCAACAATATGATGAAGCAGGCCTTCCAGCATTGTGGATGTGAATTTCACCGCCACTCATGGAGTCGCTTCTGGATAAACGGCATGGCGAGGGCTCATGAAATGGAAAACAATTGTCAGAAATTTCTATCCGGATCTGGAAGAACTGGTAAAAAGGCAGCACAAAGAGCTGGAGAAAGTGAAGATCGAGGACGAGGTCACCGATGTGGTCTGCAGAGCAGTGCGGCAGAAATATGGTGGTCAAATATGGCCCCCACGGCAAGTTCCCTGGCCTGCCCGGATTCCCGGTGCCGCAACACGAAGCCCTATCTGGAAAAACAGGTGTGCCCTGTCCCAAGTGCGGTAAGGAAGATCGTCATCCGAAAGACGAAAAAGGCCGCCGGTATTATTACGGCTAGCGAGGCTGCGCCGGAGTGTGATTTCATGTCCTGGCAGAAGCCTTCCAGAGAGAAATGCCCCCAGTGCGGCAGTATTTTTGCTGGAGAAGGGCAACAAGCTGGTGTGCTCAAGGAGGACTGCGGCTACGTGCGGCCCGCCAAGGAGAGAGGAAAAAAAGAAGCTTAGTATAGAAAGAATTCATCCCGCGCCATTTGGAAGAATGTGTGCATGAGCGCAGCAGTTCAGCCGCGCCATTCAGAAGAATGCGTATAAAGCACAACAGTTCAGCCGCGCTATTTCCGCAGAACCGCGCATACTGCGCTCTTTCATCAAAGAATTGCTGGAACTGTTGTGAATGTCTGATAAAACGTGAAATAGGACTTGCTTATTCGGAAATTGCGTGGATAAACTCTAATAGGATGAAAAATGAAAATTCCGAATTGATAGATTTATTTTGAGGCAGTGAAGAGACGGGCAAAGTCAGAAGCGGAAATATTTGTTACCAGTTCACTCGTATAAAGTTCTTGCGGACAGATTTCATGTTTGCATGAAAAATCTGGATACATGAACAGACGAAGGGAGCGCCCCCGTAATGAAAGCAAAAATGAGCTGCAAGGCAGCGGAGAGCATCGAAGATGCGGTTTTGCGAATGGCGCGAGTGAACAGTAACAAAAAAATATCAGTACGAAAGGACAGGGATGAAATGAGTGTACAATTATTAGACAAGACGAGAAAGATCAACAAGCTTCTGCACAACAATAACTCCAGTAAGGTAGTATTTAACGACATCTGTGAGGTTCTGACAGAAATCTTGCTGTCCAATGTGCTGGTGATCAGCCGTAAGGGCAAGATTCTCGGTGTCCAGTGAATGTGAAGGTGTGGAAGAGATCACGGAGCTCATTTCCGATAAAGTGGGCGGCTATATCGATCCGCTTTTGAACGAGCGGCTGCTGGGTGTGCTTTCCACCAAAGAAAATGTGAATCTGGAAACGCTTGGCTTCGGGCCTGAGGTGAAGAAGTACCAGGCCATCATCACCCCATTGATATTGCCGGTGAGCGGCTGGGTACGCTGTTCCTGTACAAAATGCGGCGAAAGCAGTATGAGATTGATGATATTTTTTTAAGTGAGTATGGCACGACCGTTGTCGGCCTGGAGATGATGCGTTCCGTAAACGAGGAGAACGCCGAGGAGACTCGGAAGATCCAGATCGTAAAATCCGCGATCAGCACGTTATCCTTTTCTCAGAGATGGAAGCAATCACCCATATCTTCGAGGAACTTAACGGAATCGAGGGAATCCTCGTAGCCAGCAAGATCGCAGACCGGGTAGGCATTACCCGTTCCGTGATCGTCAATGCCCTGCGGAAGTTCGAGAGTGCCGGTGTCATTGAATCCCGTTCCTCCGGTATGAAGGGACTTATATAAAGGTTCTGAATGATGTGGTATTTGATGAGCTGGAAGACATCAAGAAGCAGAAAAAACACTAGAATCATTGTCTGCGTGAAACTGTTGAACATGGATGCAATAGAAAAGAGTCAAGGGCACACCCGCTGCTTTGACTCTTTATTATGGCAGCGGCTGACGAAGAGAAAATATGAATAAAAAGCGGTATTTTTGACATTGATGGAACACTGTACGACCACGAGACGGGGATCAGTGACAGTACGAAGGGAGGGCATTGCCCGGTTAAAGGAAAACGGACACTATGCGTTTATCTGCACAGGTAGGAGCATGGCGGCGGTGTTTGATCCCGAGCTTCTCGGCATGGGATTTGACGGCATCGTGGCGGGCTGCGGCACCTATGTAAAAGCTGGGGGAGGAGCTGCTCCCCTGAATGCGGAGATCTCCCAGGAAAGCTGTGCGGACTGCTGGATCTTCTGCAGGCGCACCGCATCATCCCGGTGCTGGAGGGCTGCGATTATCTGTATTACCACAGAAAGGGATTATGAGATCGGCGACACCGATCTTTATATCCGGTCACTGAAAAAAATTCCCCGACCGGCTGGTGGAGATCGAAGATCACGAAGGGATCTTCATGTGAACAAATTCAGTATCCAGTGTCAGGATCCTGCGCTGCAGCCGGAGGCACTGGAGCGGCTGGCAGAGGGATTACTGCATCCTGCCCTTCTCCGCGCATCAGATGGAGCTCATTCCGCTGGGCCACACGAAAGCCACCGGCATGGGCGTGTGCAGCCGCCTGTCTATTGAGCGGAACGATGTACGCCTTTTGGTGACAGTGGCAACGATGTGGACATGCTGCGGTATGTGCAGGCTGCGGCATCGCCATGGGAAATGGTTCCGGGAAGGCCAAAGAGGCGGCGGACTATGTTACCAGAGGCATCCGGGATCACGGCATCTACATGGGGTTGAAGGAATTCGGGCTCATCTAAAATATAACGGATCTTGCGTATCTCCAGACGGTTTGCTGCCTGATTTGAAAATGATTATTCCGGTGCTTGACAGTCCGGGGCTGATACGGTAAAATTGACACGAAAAATACAATAAAGCAACAGAAACAACGCTAGGGGAGCGCATTGCTGAGACAGGCCCACGGCCTACACCCTCATTACTTGACCCGGATAATACCGGCGGAAGGAAGCGAAAGCAGCAGACACTCCCTCCTTGCGTAGACAAAGGAGGATTTTTTTTTATGTCAAAACCGAACACAACGAAGAAACTGGTCTTTTCTGCAGCGGCCATCGCGCTGGCAACGGTGATCTCCGTTGTCATCAAACTGCCGTCCCTGCCCAACGGCGGCTCGGTGACCCTGTTTTCCATGCTCTGCATCTGCCTGGTTGGCTACTGGTATGGCCTGTAAACCGGCCTGACCGCGGCAGTGGCCTACGGCATTCTGCAGTTCATCACCGGCCCTTATGTGGTGCATCCGGCCCAGGTACTTCTGGACTACCCGCTGGCATTCGGCGCCCTGGGATTGTCCGGCCTTTTCTCCAATGCCAAGAACGGTCTGGTGAAGGGCTATATCGTCGGTGTGCTGGGAAGATATGTGATGCACATGATCTCCGGCCTGATTTTCTACACCGCCTACGCCGGAGATTTCGGTGGAAATGCTGCAGCCATCTGGGCATCCACGCTGTATAACATGTCCTACATATTCCCGGAAGCGATCCTGACCCTCATTCTGCTGGCCATCCCGGCTGTGCGCAAAAGGTCTGGACAGTGTGAAACGGATGGCTGTCGGTGCATAATCTGACGCGGATATCATACAATTTTAATGAGGTGTTCTATTGACTTTACTTTTTGTATTTGTTAGTATGTAGATACAGAGAAAGTTTACCACTGACCGATATGTGGTATATAAATGGTCGGTTGTAAGTTTACCGCTGACCAATATGCGGTATATAAAATGGTTGGCTTCGAAAGTATAGTCCTTCGCCGTAAGGCGGGGGACTTTTTTACATAATGAGGATGATAGATGAAAAGAACGGGCCGGAAATCATTTGATGTTGACAAGTGAACATACAGCGAAAGAAATTGAACGGAAAGCGAGAAAAGTATTGGGTATGTTAAAGCGTGGCACAAAATTCACTCCAACGCAGCCGGATGTTATGGCGATACTGCGGAAATTAAAAGAGCAGAGATAGGTTATTATTTTGTGAAAATAACAAAAAAGGAATTGACTTTTTTCAAAAACCATATTAGAATAACTTCATCCAATTAAATTATGAAAGCAAACAAACCAGTGAGCAGGAGAAGTAGCTGACGGAAAGTCACCAGAGAGCCGTAGGTGGGTGGAAATACGGCAGGCGGGAACTCAGTGAATGGACCTGTGAGGGCAGCTTGAAACCGGTGAAAAGGGAGTAGACGCTGACGGGGGACTTCGTCCGTTATCAGAGAAGGGCATATGATGGTATGTCAGAAGAGGATATACAACGTATATCAATTTGGGTGGTACCGCAGGAGAATACATGAGCTCCTGTCCCATATTTTTCCAACAGGAAAATGCAGGGGCTCTACTATTTTGATGAAAAAGTTCAGCCATCGATGATGAGGACGGATGTGTGCTTGCACAGAGATCCGTCCTCATCATCGATGAGCGGAGCGCCAGATCATGAGCAGAAAGTAGCTGTGTAAGCAGCGAAGAGCGTGGAACACGCGGTTCTGCGAATGGCGCGGCTGAACGGTGCAAATGGCGGAAACTGTTACTTAAATGAAAGAAAGGAATCGGTGCATGATATGATCAGACCGGACACAGGACAGATTGAAAAGCTGGCAAAGGAATACCCGATCTTGCCGGTGTGCAGAGAGATTTTACGCAGATGTGACGACAACGATGACGCTGCTTCGCAGGCTGTCAGCCATCAGCAGCCGCTATTTTCTGCTGGAAAGCGTGGAGGGCGGAGAAAACCTGGGGCAGGTATTCCTTTCTGGGATACAATCCGATCTTGCGGGTGACATGCAAAAGACAAAAAGGTGACCATTGAAGAAAATCATAAAAGCGTTTCGTGGAAACGGGCAAGCCGCTGGAGGTGCTGCGAGGAATTTTGAAGGAATACCGTTCCCCGCGGATCGAAGGGATGCCGCCCTTTACCGGCGGCTTTGTGGGATATTTTTGCCTATTCCATGATCGGATACGCGGAACCGGTGCTCTCCATTTCCGGCGGGATTTCGATGACTACGACCTGATGCTGTTTGACCGGGTCATTGCCTACGATCATCTGCGTCAGAAGATATGCCTGGTGGTGAACATGAAGACCGATAAGGTGCTGAAAATTACGGAAAAGCGGCAGCACAGCTGGAAGCCATGGCAGGGGTCATCCGCAGCAATGCGCCGCTTCCGGTGCTTACCACAGACAGCCAGGTGGATTTCACATGCAGTGCGTCCAAGGAAGAATATTGCCGGGTGGTGGAGAAGACGAAGGAATACATCCGGGAGGGCGATATTTTCCAGGCAGTCATTTCCAGACAGTTTACCAGCCCCTACGAGGGTAGCCTGCTGAACGCTTACCGGTGCTGCGCACTACCAACCCGTCCCCTTACATGGTGTACATGCACATTGACGGGGAGGAGATCATGAGCACTTCGCCGGAGACGCTGGTGCGGCTGCAGAACGGGCGGCTGACCACCTTCCCGGTGGCCGGTTCCCGACCGCGGGGCAAGACCGTTACCGAGGACGAACAGCTGGAGCGGGGAGCTGCTGGCAGATGAAAAAAGAGCTGGCTGAGCACAACATGCTGGTGGATCTGGGAAGAAACGATCTGGGCAGGATTTCCAACTACGGTTCCGTGGAAGTGACCCGTTACCAGATGATCCACAAATATTCGAAAATCATGCATATCTGCTCAGGTGGAGAGCAACATCCGGGAGGACGCGATGCGCTGGATGCGGTGGAGGCCGTCCGGCAGGTACCCTTTCCGGAGCGCCCAAGATCCGGGCCTGCCAGATCATTGAAGAGCTGGAGTCCTGTCCCAGAGGCATTTACGGCGGGGCGCTGGGCTATGTGGATTTCACCGGCAATCTGATACGTATTGCCATCCGCATGGCGGTGAAAAAGAACGGAACTGTGTGGCGTCCAGTCCGGCGGCGGTATCGTGGCGGACAGCGTGCCGGAAAAAAGAATACGAAGAGTCGGCCAACAAGGCAGCAGCTGTGATCTATGCCATTGAACATGCCGGGGAGGTGGAAGAATGATTTTTACTCATTGATAATTATGACAGCTTTTCCTACAATCTGGTGCAGCTGGCGGGAAGTCTGCGGCAGGATGTAAAAGTCGTTCGAAACGATGTCCTGACGGTGGAAGAGGTGGGAAGCGCTCTCCCGGAGCGGATCATTTTATCCCCAGGGCCGGGGATACCCGAAGGGACGCGGGCATCTGTGAGGATGTGGTGCGCTGCCTGGGAGATCACATTCCGATCCTGGGCGTCTGCCTGGGCCATCAGGCCATCTGCGAGGTGTACGGTGCCACCATCAGCCATGCCCGGTGCCTCATGCACGGCAAACAGAGCTGCATTAAGATCAATACGGACAGCTTGATCTTTCGGGGGCTGCCGGAGGAAGTACCGGTGGCCAGATACCATTCCTGGCGGCCCAGCGGGACACCATGCCGGACTGCCTCACCATCATCGGCGAGGATGCCTACGGAGAGGTCATGGCGGTGAAACACAGAGATTTCCTGTGTATGGATTGCAGTTCCACCCCGAATCCATCCTCACCCCGGATGGAAAGAAAATGATGAGAAACTTTTTGCTATTACAGTGACAGAAAGTCTGAGCCTGCTCGTGCTTGCACGAAAGCAGGTGAAAGACCTTCTGGCACGCCGCGCGACATGAGCATAAAAGTGGAGCGTAGCTACACGATATGCGAATTTTTATACAACAAAGGAGGACACACAGATGATCCAGGAAGCATTGAATGAAGTATTGAATAAAAAAAGATTTAAGTTACGAGATGGCCCGTGCGGTGATGGCGGAGATTATGGACGGAACGGCCACCAATGCCCAGATGGGCGCTTTTCTGGCAGCCCTGCGGATGAAGGGGGAGACGGTGACAGAGATCACGGCCTGCGCGGAGGTGATGCGGGAGAAAGGCCTGAAGGTGGAGGTCCCTTTGATGTAATGGAGATCGTCGGTACCGGCGGTGACGAGGTGGGCACCTTCAACATTTCCACCACCTCTGCATTTGTAGTGGCAGCAGGCGGCGTGCCGGTGGCCAAGCACGGCAACCGCAGTGTTTCCAGCAGGAGCGGTGCCGCTGACGTACTGGAACGGCTGGGAGCCAGACTGGATCTGACCCCGGAGCAGAATGTAGAGGTATTAAAAGAAAGCCAATATATGTGCTTTATGTTTGCACAGGTTTACCATACATCCATGAAAAATGTAGGTCCGGTGAGAAAAGAGATGGGCGCCCGGACGATCTTCAATATTTTTGGGGCCGCTGACCAACCCGGCCAGAGCCAACATGCAGCTCATGGGTGTGTACCGGGAGGATCTGGTGGAGCCCATGGCGCAGGTGCTGTCCAGCTTAGGGGTTGTGAGAGGGCTGGTGGTCAATGGTTCTGACGGCCTGGACGAGGCGACCATGACCGGTGCCACCCATATGTGTGAGATCCGGGAAGGAAAATTCCGCACCTATGATCTGACGCCGGAGGGTGCTGGGTATGCGTCGCTGCACGTTACAGGATCTGGTGGGCGGCACCCCGGAGGAAAACGCCCGGATTTCCAGAGACATCCTTACCGGCAGGCTGAAAGGGCCCTAAGCGGGATGCGGTGATCTTAAATTCCGCCCTGAGCCTGTACTTAGGCATTGACGACTGCTCCATCCCGGAGTGTGTGAAGATGGCAAACGAGATCATCGACAGCGGCAAGGCCGGAGACAAGCTGGAGCAGTTTGTGGCAGCAACGAAGGAAGTATAGGAGACAGCATATGATTTTACAGCAGCTGGCGGACACGGCCAGAAAACGTGTGGCAGAGGATCAGAAAAAAATATCACGACGGTGCAGATGCGCGCCATGGCAGAGGCGCTGGCAGCAGAGCAAAAGGAGCCCTTCCGGTTTCGGCAGTCCTTATCCCGGCCGGGTATGCGCTTCATTTGCGAGGTGAAGAAGGCATCCCCAGCAAGGGGCTCATTGCGGCAGATTTTCCCTATCTGTCCATTGCCCGAATATGAGGAAGCCGGGGCGGCGGCCATTTCCGTGCTGACGGAGCCCTCCCGGTTTCTGGGCAGCGACGCCTATCTGCAGGAGAGATCGCAGCCCAGGCGGGCATTCCGGTATTGCGCAAAGATTTTACGGTGGATGCCTACCAGATTTACCAGGCGAAGGTACTGGGGGCGGAGGCGGTGCTGCTCATCTGTGCTCTGCTGGATACCGAAGAGATCCGGGAGGATCTGGCCATCTGCCGATCCCTTGGCATCAACGCCATTGTGGAGGCCCATGACGCCGCGGAAGTTTCCTCTGCGGTAAACGCCGGGGCGGACATCATCGGCGTCAACAACCGGAATCTGAAGGATTTCACCGTGGACATCCACAACGGACTGCGGTTGCGCAGTCTCGTGCCGGAGGATGTGCTTTTCATCGCAGAGAGCGGGATAAAGACCCGGAGGACATCCGCCAGCTGGAGGAAGGCCATGTGGATGCGGTGCTCATCGGGGAGACGCTCATGCGCCAGCCCGGATAAGAAGAAAGCCCTTGCCGTTTTGCGGGGGAAGCGAGGAAACCCTATGACCAGGATCAAGATCTGCGGCCTGAAAACGGCCAGAGGATGTGGCGGCGGTGAACGCCGTGCTGCCGGATTACATCGGTTTGTTTTCGCGGGAGAAAAAGCGGCGGATCAGCCGGGGAGACCGCCCGGCAGCTGAAAGCCCTGCTGGATCCCCGGATCGCCAGTGTGGGGGTGTTTGTCAACGAGGCGCCGGAAAACATCGCCGCTATCGTAAATGACGGCATGCTGGATCTGGTGCAGCTCCACGGGGATGAGGACAGGGCCTATATACAGTGGCTACGGCAGCTGGTGGACGTGCCCCTCATCAAAGCTGTGCGGGTGCAGACCAGGGAACAGATCCTGGAGGCGGAGCAGCTGCCCTGCGACTATCTGCTGCTGGACACCTTTAGAAGAATGCCTACGGCGGCAGCGGAAAGACCTTCAATCTGGGACTGATTCCGGCACTGTCCCAAGCCGGTTTTTCCTGGCAGGCGGGTTAAACGGGGACAATGTGGCGGCGGCCATTGCGGCAGGCCATCCCTGGTGCGTGGATATCAGCAGCGGCGCGGAGACCGACGGATACAAGGATCCGGAAAAATCAGAAGATTAACAGAGATTGTGAGGATACAAGGATGAAAAAAAAGGAAGATTTGCAGAGTATGGCGGGCAGTACATTCCCGAGACGCTCATGAGCGCCGTGCAGGAAGTGGAAGAAGCCTATGAATATTACAAAAAACGACCCGGCCTTTCAGGCAGAGCTGACAGACCTGCTGGAAAAACTATGCCGGACGTCCATCCCTTTTATATTATGCGGAAAAAGATGACCAGGGATCTGGGCGGCGCGAAAATTTACCTGAAACGGAGGATCTGAACCACACCGGTTCCCACAAGATCAACAACGTGCTGGGACAGGTGCTGCTGGCAAAGAAAGATGGGCAAGACGAGAGTTAATCCCGAGACCGGCGCCGGACAGCATGGTGTGGCCACCGCCACGGCAGCAGCCCTCATGGACATGGAGTGCGAGATCTTCATGGGAAAAGAGGACACCGACCGGCAGGCGCTGAACGTGTTCCGTATGGGCTGCTGGGCGCCAAGGTACATGCGGTGACCAGCGGGACGATGACATTGAAGGACGCAGTCAATGAGACCATGCGGGAATGGGCTTCCCGGATGGATGACACCCTGTTATGTGCTGGGGTCCGTCATGGGCCCCCACCTTTCCCCACCATCGTCCGGGATTTCAGAAGATCATCGGCAAGGAGATCAAAGGAACAGTTACAGGCAAAGGAGGGACGGCTCCCCGATGCGGTCATCGCCTGCGTGGGCGGCGGCAGCAATGCCATGGGCGCTTTTATGAATTTATCCCGGATACATCCGTACAGCTTATCGGCTGTGAGGCGGCCGGTCTGGGCGTGGACAATCCCAAGAATGCAGCCACCATCGCCAACGGCACCGTGGGCATTTTCCACGGCATGAAATCCTATTTCTGCCAGGACGAGTACGGCCAGATCGCACCGGTGTACTCCATTTCCGCAGGTCCTGGACTACCCGGGCATCGGGCCGGAGCACGCCATGTTGTCCGACACCGGCCGGGCGAAATATGTGCCGGTGACCGACGAGGAGGCGGTGGAAGCCTTTGAGTACCTGTCCCGCACCGAGGGCATCATCCCGGCGGTGGAGGTGCCCACGCGGTGGCTCATGCGAAAAAGCTGGCGCCCACCATGGGAAAGGGATCAGATCATCGTCGTCAATATTTCCGGCCGCGGAGACAAGGACGTGGCGGCCATCGCAAGATATCGGGGGTACAGATCTATGAGTAGAATTCACGAGGCATTTGAAAATAAGAAAGCATTCATTCCTTTTTATCACCGCAGGAGATCCGGATCTTAATACCACCGCAGAGCTTCTGGTGGCCGTGGCAGAGGCCGGGGCAGATCTCATCGAGGTGGGCATTCCCTTTTCCGATCCCACGGCGGAGGGCCCTGTCATCCAGGAGGCGGACGAGCGGGGCGCTGGCAGCAGGCTGCACCACCGACAAGCTGTTTGCCATGCTCTCCCAGGTGCGGCCCCAAGCTGGACATTCCGGTGGTATTTATGACGTACATGAACCCGGTGTTCACCTACGGCAAGGAGCGGTTTCTGCAGAAATGCGTGGAAGTGGGCATGGACGGCATCATCATCCCGGATCTGCCCTACGAGGAAAAGGACGAGATGTCCGGCCTGTGCGACACCTATGGCGTGGATCTGATCTCCTGGTGGCTCCCACCTCCCATGAGCGCATCCGCATGATCGCAGGGGAGGCGAAGGGCTTCCTTTATCTGGTGTCCTCCCTGGGCGTCACCGGCGTGCGAAAAGATCACCACCGACATCGGCGAGATGGTGGCGCTGGCAAGAGAAGCATCGGATGTCCCTGCGCGGTGGGCTTTGGCATCTCCACCCGGAGCAGGCGAAGAAAATGGCTGCCGTGTCGGATGGAGCCATTGTGGGAAAGCGCCATCGTGCGCATGATCGGGCAGTACGGAAAAGACTGCGTGGAGCCTGTGTGCCAGTATGTAAAGAGATGAAGGCGGCAGTGAACGAGGCATAAAGAAACAGAGCCAGACAGGAAATGTGAGAAATACAAATCCTGCCTGCCTCTGTTTTGTATGCTAGAAAACGGCGTCCTGTCATATCAACGGAAGCAAAAAGCAATCAATATTATTTACCGGCCTGCTCCTCGTGGATGAACAGGTTCCCGGAATGGCGGGTTCTTCTTCCGGGATGACGGAGGGCTCGCAGAAGGTGTTGGGCTTTAAAATCCCGGACAGCACCGCATACAGCACGATGGAGACGATGCCTCCGGCGAAACCGTTGTTGTACAGGTTCAATCCCGGAGTATCCGGCGCCTGCGTACAGTGCCACGCAGGGAGTGCAGGAATCCGGCGGCCAGTCCGGCGGCGATGCCGTAGGTGCCCGCCACCGGCGCCAGGGTGGTGGAGAACAGCAGTGCCAGCTGGGAGGCCGGGCTTAAAGCACGGCCTGTGACGGCCACGGAGATCAGGACGCCGAACATCACCGGCGCAATGTTGCCCACATGCTTTCCCTTTTGGCGCTGAAACCGGCGATGGTCAGCAGGGGCGCCGATGGTGGCGCCGTTTAAGTCTCCGCCCCCACCAGGAGAAGGAGGGTGACGGAAAAATGCCAGATTGACGCCGATGTTCATGCACACGGCACCCATGCCGTCCAGCTCGATAAAAATCATGGCCGGGAACACCGGGGCGGCAGCAGCATCCGATACCGGCGGAGGATATGCGCAGAGTCGTGATACAGGCCGTAGAAACCGTTCCCGCCGCAATGAGGTACAGGCCGATGGCAAGCTCCATGTTGTGACCGGTGTACCAGTACATCTGTGCCTCAAAGGTGTAGCCAAAGCATTTGAAAATGGAACCGAGAACCATGGCCAGCAGCCCGACTGCGAAACCTCCGTTGTACAGGTTCAGGCCGTGGAGCAGCGTGTTTGTATGGATACACAGGGCGGCGCCACAAAGCCGATGACAGTGCCGGTGAGCAGTGCAAGCAGAAAAGCTTTTCCCGGAAAATCCGTTGGCAACAGGAGGGAACTGATCAGCGGCCCCAGAGAGGTGGACATGAGGCTGAAGGTCAGGTATTTGGACAGTGGCTCCTTTCGGATGCGGGCGTAGAGAATGGTGCCCGGCAGCATGAACCACATGTTGACGATATTTTTCCAAAGAAGGAAAAGCCTGCCATCAGGCTGGCTGTAGAAATGCCGTTGCCATGCATGGGAAGCTTGCACAGCCGCATGAGCAGCAGGGTGATGAGCGTCACGCAGCCTGCGTTGAAAAAAAGCGCCCACACCGGCGATCTCCATATAATCGGTAATGAGAATGTCGCTGGCAAAGGTGATACGAAGCATGCCGTTGATTAGATCTTCCACGGTCGAGAGAAAGAAGCTGACGGTGATCAGCACCGCTGAGATCATGTACATCAGGCGGTAAGCAATCTGGGACTGGCGGTCTAAAGAAGCCATGGGGTGTCCTCCTTCAAGATGTTAGATTGATATAATTATAACATTCTCCCTTTGACGCACAACTTCCTTTTTACTTTAGAAAGAGATAAATAAGTTCAATAAGGCTTTTTTACAAAGTTTATAAACAAATTATTAAATCCACAATTCCGGTAAATATATAAAAAAATCAGAGATTTTGAGAGAATAGATGAATAAAATAGAGAAAAAAGAGAATAACATGTAAAAATGGATTTGCTAAATTTGTGAAAAATCACTACTATATGACTATCAGTTAGCACTCGATGAAGGTGAGTGCTAGCACAGAAAAAGAAAGAAGTTCATATCAGATAAAAGGAGGACTTTACTATGAAATTAGTACCGTTAGGTGACAGAGTCGTAATCAAACAGTTAGAGGAAGAGGCTACAACCAAATCCGGAATCGTTCTTCCGGGACAGTCCAAAGAGAAACCGCAGCAGGCAGAAGTTGTCGCTGTAGGCCTGGCGGAAATGTAGACGGCAAGGAGATTACCATGCAGGTAAAACCTGGTGATCATGTCATCTATTCCAAATATGCAGGAACAGAAGTAAAGATCGACGAGGATATATCATCGTGGTAAGACAGGCAGATATTCTTGCAATCGTAGAGTAAGAGACTGAATCGTTTAGGAGGAATTTATCATGGCTAAAGAAATTAAATTTGGTGCAGAAGCAAGAAAAGCACTGGAGTCCGGCGTCAACCAATTGGCAGATACCGTCAGAGTAACTTTAGGACCCAAAGGAAGAAACGTAGTACTCGACAAGTCCTACGGTGCACCCCTTATCACCAACGATGGTGTGACGATCGCAAAGGAGATCGAGTTAGAAGATGGTTTCGAAAATATGGGAGCACAGTTCGTAAAAAGAAGTTGCCACCAAGACAAATGATGTTGCCGGTGACGGTACCACAACCGCAACCGTACTTGCACAGGCAATGGTACAGGAAGGTATGAAGAATCTGGAGGCAGGCGCGAACCCGATCGTATTGAAGAAAAGGTATGAAGAAAGCAACAGATGAAGCAGTTGAAGCCGATCGCAAAGATGAGCCAGCCGATAAACAGAAAGACAGATCGCAAGAGTTGCAGCAATTCCGCAGCAAGGATGAGGTCGGCGAGATGGTTGCAGACGCAATGGAGAAAGTTACAAACGATGGCGTTATCACCATCGAGGAGTCCAAGACAATGCAGACAGAGCTTGACCTTGTAGAAGGTATGCAGTTCGACCGTGGATATGTATCCGCATATATGTGCACCGATATGGAGAAAATGGAAGCGGTTCTGGATGACCCGTATATCTTAATCACAGATAAGAAGATCAGCAACATTCAGGAGATCCTTCCTCTGCTGGAGCAGATTGTAAAGACCGGCAGAAAGCTTCTCATCATCGCTGAGGATATCGAAGGCGAGGCTCTTACAACTCTTATCGTCAACAAGTTAAGAGGTACATTCAGCGTAGTTGGCGTTAAGGCACCGGGCTACGGCGACAGAAGAAAAGCAATGCTTCAGGATATTGCGATCCTGACAGGCGGCCAGGTGATCTCCGACGAGTTTGGTCTTGACCTGAAAGAGACCACACTGGATCAGCTGGGACGTGCAAAATCCGTTAAGGTTCAGAAAGAGAACACCATCATCGTTGACGGTCGAGGGCGACAAGAAAGAAGCATCGCTGACAGAATCGGTCCAGATCCGGCACAGATCGAAGAGGAAAGTCTGAGTTTGATAAAGAGAAATTACAGGAGAGACTTGCCAAGCTGGCAGGCGGCGTAGCTGTTATCCGTGTAGGCGCTGCAACCGAGACTGAGATGCAGGAAGCAAAGCTTCGTATGGAAGATGCTCTGGCAGCTACCAAGGCAGCTGTTGAGGAAGGTATCATCGCAGGTGGCGGATCTGCTTATGTCCATGCTGCAGAGAAGGTTGCAAAGCTTGTAAATGAGATGGAAGGCGACGAGAAGACAGGCGGAAAGATCATCTTAAAGGCACTGGAGGCTCCTCTGTTCCACATTGCTGCCAATGCAGGTCTGGAGGGCTCCGTTATCATCAACAAAGGTAAGAGAGTCCGAGGTTGGTGTCGGCTTCGACGCTTATAACGAGGAGTTTGTGAAGATGGTAGACGCAGGTATTCTGGACCCTGCAAAGGTTACCAGAAGCGCTCTGCAGAACGCAACCAGCGTTGCTTCCACACTGCTTACCACCGAGTCCGTAGTCGCAACCATCAAAGAGCCAATCCCGACCCTTCCCACCGGTGCAGGCGCAGGCGGCATGGGCGGAATGATGTGATGAGCGCAAAAAGAAAAAGGAGCGCTGCGCAGCAGCATTCATTTTTCTTGCGCCATCAACGAGTGACCCGTCTGCGTCAGCATTCAAAAATAAATAATGATCGAAAACCAGTTGTAAGGCAGGCCGTGGGTAGGGAGCAATCCTTTCCACGGTCTGTTTTTTTTACTTTCGAATCCTTGCTTTTTTTTCCCCATATACGCTACTATAGAACAGAAGGAAGAACCGAATAACAAGCTCCCGGTTAGCCGGGTTGACAGGAGGAAACACATGGTCAGAAAGAAGGATCCTGAATTCACGCTGGATCGAGATGATTTTTTAATACGCTGGAAGAAGGAATCATTGCCATCAACACGCAGGCAGAAGTGATCTATATCAACCGGTCTGTCGCAGAGATGCTCAATACGACAGAGGAGGCAATTGGGCTGCCGCTGTCCGTTGTCTATCCGGCATCTAAGATGGCGCGGCTTCTGGAAACAGGGCAGGCAGAAAATAATGTCCCCATGCTTTCACTGAAAAATGTGCGCATCCTGTCAGACCGGATGCCGATCCGGGAAGACGGAAAGATTGTTGGTGTGGTAGCGATTTTCCGCAACAAGACGGAGGTCAGCCGGATGGCAGAGGAACTCACCGGTGTGTACTATATGGTGGATGCGCTGCGGGCCAACAATCATGAATTCATCAACAAGCTGCATGTGCTTCTGGGACTGATCCAGATGGAACAGTATGAGGAAGCGTGCAATTATATTCTGAAAACAGCCATGCTCCAGAAGGAAGTCATCCGTTTTGTCATGGACAGCATCGAGGTGCCGGAGCTGGCAGCTCTGTTGATCGGCAAGATCAGCAGAGCGGTGAACTTGGGATCCGGTGCAGTTGGATCCGGGCACCCACCTGGATAAGGAGGGCAATATGGCCTACGGACAGGCACTGGTCACCATCGTGGGAAATCTTCTGAGAATGCCATGGAGGCGCTGGATCATTATGAAGAAATAAGCAGATCACGGTGGGAATCTATGGCGGGAGTCGGACATTCTGGTGACGGTATTTGACAATGGGCCAGGGGATTCCGGAAGATATCCGGAGAAGATTTTTGAGGAAGGATTTTCCACGAAAGGGACAGGAAGAGGCATCAGCCTTGCTACCCTGCGGAAGATCACCCGGAGCTATGGCGGAGACATCACCGTGGATTCGGAAGAAGGCGCGGGCACATATTTTATGCAAATATCAAGAAAGAGGGATAGCGGGATGACGACATATCGAGTAGTACTGGTGGAGGACGACCCCATGGTGCTGTCCATCAACCGGAGATATCTGGAAAAGACAGCCGCTTTGAGGTGTGCGCGGCATTCGGGACGGACGGAGCGCACTGGAATATCTGGAAAACAACCCGGCAGACCTGTTGCTGCTGGATATTTACATGCCGGTATTCACCGGGCTGGACCTTCTGAAGGCATTGCGGCTGCGGGGCATTGGCGTCAGGTCATCATGATCACGGCGGCCAATGACAGCCAAAGCCTGGAGATCGCCATGAGCTTGGGCATCATGGATTATCTCATGAAGCCCTTCGAGTATACGCGTCTGAAAAAGGCGCTGGATATGTTCGTGTATCAGGCTGTTGTCCGGAAACGTCTGGAAAAGGGGCCGAAGATGCCCAGCAGGACATCGACAAAAGTATTTCTGGACAGTCCGGTAGGTGAAACCGTGCAGAAGGGGATCCAGGAGAAGACCCTGGAGATGATCCGGGCTTATGTGGCGCAGATCAGCGACCGGCCGTTGAGCAGTGAGGAAGTGGCCGAGCAGAACAGGGTCTCCGTGGTCACTGCCAGAAAGTATATGAATTATCTGGGCGGAAAATCACGAGGTGATCAGCACCGTGGATTACAAGACCGGCGGACGGCCGTGTATTCTCTACCGGAAAACCACAGATTGAAAATAAATTAACAAAAAACAGGACAATATGGAAAGCAAAGATCCCGACAGTGACTGAACTGCCGGGATCTTTTGCTTTTTTTGTTCTAAGCAAGAGTTCTTTGCGTGATTGTAAAAACGGGGAATGTCTTTAATCCGTATCATATCACAGTTTTCTGACAGATGCAAGGATAGGCAATTTAAAAAAACATAATAAAACAGCCCCTGGTTTCATTAGTTTTCTTACCGTTTTTTAAGTTTGATAAAAAACAAGACAATCTTTTTGTATGTTATATTCTTGTTATCAGTTTAACAATGAGCGTGGAGGAACAAGACATGGGAGAAAATAATCTGAAAAAAGAATACGAAATGCGCAGTGCAGAGAAAAAATCATGTCCGCGGAGGAAGCGGCATCGTTCATCCGCCCGGGTATGACCATCGGTTCCAGCGGTTTCACCCCGGCAGGATATCCAAAGATGATCCCGGCAGCCCTTGCCAAACGGGCAGAGGCGGGCGAAAAACTGGATCTGACCCTTCTCACAGGCGCATCCACAGGAGATGAGATGGATGGTGTGCTGGCCAGAGCAGGTGTGATCAGGAGAAGAATTCCGTACCAGACCAACAAGGATCTGCGGGACGCCATCAACCGGGGCGAGATTTCCTATATGGATATGCATTTAAAGCCAGCTGCCCAACTGGGTAAAGAACGGGTATCTCGGCAAGGTGCATGTGGCAGTTGTGGAAGCCACGGCCATTGATGAGAACGGAAATATCATCCCCACCACTTCTGTGGGATGCGCCAACACGTATGTGGCATGTGCAGATCAGGTGATCGTAGAGATCAATACCACACAGCCGCTGGAGCTGGAAGGCATCCATGATATTTATTCTCCGAAGAAGGCGCCGGACACCGAGCCGATCCCCATCACAAAGACAGAAGACCGGATCGGAACGACCTATATCCGTGCACCCCGGATAAGATCCGTGCCATCGTCATCAACGCGATATTCCGGACAATGGCCGCCCGGTAGCAGCCATCGATGAGACTTCCCAGAAGATCGCAGACAATCTGGTACAGTTTTGAAGGACGAGACGAAAGCAGGAAGACTTCCCGCACAGCTGCCGCCGCTGCAGTCCGGCGTGGGAAGCGTGGCAAATGCAGTGCTGGCAGGCCTGAAGGATTCCGATTTTGAGAACATCAATATTTATTCCGAGGTGCTGCAGGATGCCGTGTTTGATTTGATGGACGCAGGAAAGGTTGCCTGTGCATCGGGAACTTCCTCACCATTTCTCCGGCAAAGCGAGAAGCGTTTTTATGCGAAGTTCCCTTTATACCGGGATAAGATTGTGTTAAGACCACAGGAGATCAGCAATTCTCCGGAGGTGATCCGCAGACTGGGCGTCATTGCCGTGAATACGGTGATCGAGGCAGATATTTATGGCAACACCAATTCCTCCCACATCGGCGGCAGCCGTCTGATGAACGGCCTGGGAGGCAGCGGTGACTTCGGAACCAATGCGGGCCTGTCCATTTACATCACACCGGCCACAGCCAAGAAGGGAACCGTATCCAGTATCGTGCCGTTTGTGACACATGTGGATCATACAGAGCATGATATCCATGCACTGATCACAGAGTACGGCGTGGCAGATATCCGCGGACTTTCCCTATCGAGCGTGCACATAAGATCATGACAACTGTGCAGCACCGAATTCCGTGAGGAACTGAAACGCTTATCTGGAAGAGGCCATCGCGCAGTCCACACACAAACAGACACCGCATGTGCTGCACAAAGTATTCAAGTAACACCTTCCTGAGGAAATACAGGATATAGTAAGGAGAGATGAAAACTTATGGATTGGAAGAAAAGAAACAGGTTCCGTTTCGGGGTACCGCTGAACAGGAACGACAGCTTTTGGATTTTATAGAAGAACACAAACAGGTGGGCGGATGCCTGATGCCGATCATGCAGAAGGCACAGGAGATTTACGGATATCTTCCTAAGAGTTCAGAAAATGATATCAGACGCTACCGGGATTCCCATGGAAGAAAATGTACGGCGTATCTACCTTTTATTCCCAGTTTAATCCTGATGCCAAAAGGAAAATATGAGATTTCGGTTTGCCTTGGCACAGCCTGTTATGTCAAAGGGCAGGAGATATTTTAAGTAAATTATGGAACAGTATCTGGGCATCGTCGGCGGCGAGTGCACGCCGGACGGAAAGTTTTCCCTGGATGCCTGTCGATGTGTAGGCGCCTGTGGACTGGCACCGGTGGTTCTCGTCAACGATGAAGTTTACGGCCGTCTTCGGGTCCCGGATGACGTTCCGGGCATTCTTGCCAAATATGAGACATAGGAAAGGAGGAGCGCAGAAATGAAATCACTGGAAGAACTAAAACAGATCCGTGACAGAGTGAAAGGATCAGGTGGATATCCGGGAACTCCGCCGGAAAAATCCGTGTCGTTGTGGGAATGGCTACGTGCGGAATCGCCAGCGGCGCAAAGCCGGTTCTTTCCGCACTGGCAGACGAGGTGCAGAGACGGCTATCTGAAAAACGTGATCGTGACACAGACAGGATGTATCGGGCTGTGCCAGTACGAGCCGATCGTAGAGGTGTATGAGCCGGGAAGAGGCAAGACCACCTATATCAAAATGAATGCGGGAAAAAAAAGCAAAGGAAGTTGCAGATAAGCATCTGGAGCACGGCCTGGTACTGAACAAGTACACGCTGGACTACGAGGGACTGTAGGAATAGGGGGTTCTCAATGTATCGTTCATATACTGGTCTGCGGCGGTACCGGATGTACATCTGCAAAGCCAGTATGGAAATCATCGAAGACGGCTGGAAGAAGAGCTGAAAAAATGGACTCGACCATGAAATCGCCGTGGTAAAGACCGGGTGTTTTGGTCACCAATGCCATGGGGCCGATCATGGTGGTGTACCCGGAACAGGTCTTCTATTCTATGGTAAAGCCCCTGACGACGTGCCGGAGATCGTGGAAGAACATCTGGTAAAGGGCCGTCCGTAACCCAGCTGCTCTATACGACGAGACCGTCTGCAAACGGACGGGGCATTAAATCTGGAGGATACAGACTTTTACCGCAAGCAGAAACGGATCGCCTTACGTAACTGCGGCGTGATCAATCCGGAAAATCATCGAGGAATACATTGCCAGAGACGGTTATGAGGCGCTGGGCAAGGTGCTGACGGAGATGACACCGGATCAGGTGATCCAGACTCTTTTAGACAGCGGCTCCGTGGACGAGTGGCGGCGCAGGCTTCCCACCGGCCTGAAATGGAAGTTCGCTTCCGGCAATCGTGGAAAAGTAGAGAAATATGTATGCTGTAATGCGGATGAAGGAGACCCAGGTGCTTTCATGGACCGTTCGGTGTGGAAGGTGACCCCCATGTGGTACTGGAGGCCATGGCCATTGCCGGTTATGCCATCGGTTCCGATCCAGGGTTATCTATGTCCGCGCGGAGTACCCCATTGCAGTACAGCGCCTGCGGATCGCCATCAAGCAGGCAAGAGAGTACGGACTGCTTGGTAAAAATATTTTCGGTACCGAATTTTGCCTTTGATATTGAGCTGCGCCTGGGCTCCGGCGCCTTCGTCTGCGGCGAGGAGACTGCCCTGATGACCTCCATCGAAGGCCACCGGGGAGAGCCCGACCACGTCCGCCGTTCCCGGCAGTAAAGGGTCTGTTCGACAGACCGACCATCCTGAACAACGTGGAGACCTACGCCAACATCCCGCAGATCATCCTTCAGGGTCCGGAGTGGTTTGCTTCCATGGGAACGGAGAAATCCAAAGGAACCAAGGTATTTGCATTAGGCGGCAAGATCCCCAACACCGGTCTGGTAGAGATTCCTATGGGAACCACGCTGCGTGAAGTTATCGAAGAGATCGGCGGCGGCATCCCAAATGGCAAAATTTAAAGCGGCACAGACCGGCGGCCCTTCCGGCGGCTGTATTCCGGCCGCCCACATTGGATATTCCGCATCGATTACGACAACCTCATCTCCATCGGCTCCATGATGGGCTCCGGCGGTCTGATCGTTATGGACGAGACTGACTGTATGGTAGATATCGCAAAGTTCTTCCTGGAATTCACAGTAGAAGAGTCCTGCGGTAAATGTACGCCGTGCCGTGTGGGCACCAAGCGGATGTACGAGATCCTGACCAAGATCACCAAAGGCGAGGCACGCTGGAAGACTTAGACGAGCTGGAAGAGCTGGTTACTACATCAAGGACAACGCCCTGTGCGGCCTAGGACAGACCGCGCCGAGCCCGGTATTATCCACTCCGTTATTTCAAAGACGAATACGAGGCACATAACAAAAAGAAATGTTGTCCAAGGTATGTAAAGACTCTGCTCGTTACAAAATCGATCCGAAAAATGTAAGGGCTGTACCCTCTGCCGCAGAGGCTGTCCGGTACAGCGCCATTGAAGGTAAGGTAAAAGAACCACACACCATCGATATCGACAAGTGTATCAAGTGCGGATGCCTGCCGGCAAAAATGCCGATTCGGCGCAATTTACAAAGATTAAGGAGGGAGAATCAGCATGGGACAATCAAATCAAAATTAAACGGCATAGAAGACAACTGTCCCGGAGGGCATCTACCATCCTGGAGGCGGCAGCCATGTCTCATATCCGGATCCCGACCCTCTGTTATTCTGAAGGAGATCAACGAGATCGGCGCCTGCCGGATCTGCGTGGTAGAGGTGAAAGGGCGCCAAAACACTGGTGGCATCCTGTGTATATCCGGTCAGCGACGGCATGGAGGTGTGGACCAACTCCCGAGGTGCTGGATTCCCGCCAGAAAAACCCTGCAGCTTCTGCTCTCCAACCATGAACGCAAATGTCTTTCCTGCGTGCGGGCGGTAACTGTGAGCTTCAGCAAGCTGGCGGGAAAGAACTGGGCGTAATACAACGGAGAATTATGACGGCAGCATGACACCGTCGGTGGTCGATGATAGCGCGGTCCATATGATCCGCGATAACAGCAAATCCTCTGCCGCCGCTGTACTGCCGTGTCTGCCAAAAAGGTCCAGGGCATCGGCGTCATCGGTGTCAATCACAGAGGTTTTGCCACATCCATCGGTTCTGCGTTTGAAATGGGTCTGGCAGACCTCCTGTGTTTCCTGTGGACAGTGTATTGCAGTCTGCCCGACCGGCGCACTTCAGGAAAAATCCCAGGTGGATGAAGTTCTTGCTGCCATTGCCGATCCATCTAAGCATGTGATCGTCAGACAGCCCCGGCTGTCCGCGCTGCCCTGGGAGAGGAATTTGGCTATCCCATTGGCACCAATGTCGAGGGCAAAATGGCACCGCCCTGCGGATGCGGGCTTTTTAGACAGGGTATTCTACGGACTTTCGGCGCAACCTGACCATTATGGAAGAAGCTCACGAATTCTTAGACCGTGTGCAGAATGACGGCGTTCTGCCGCTGATCACTTCCTGTTCTCCGGGCTGGGTCAAAATACTGTGAACTACTATCCGGATCTGATCCCGCATCTGTCCACGTGCAAATCGCCGCAGCAGATGTTCGGCGCCGTGCTGAAAAACCTACTTCGCAGAGAAGCAGGGAATCGATCCCTCGGAGATCATGAGTGTCAGCATCATGCCCTGTACGGCAAAGAAAAAATGAGATCGGACGGCCGCATCAGGATGCCTCGGTTACCGGATGTGGACGTATCCCTGACGACGAGGGAGCTGGCCCGGATGATCCGGACCGCAGGCATTGATTTTTGCCAACCTTCCTGACGGCACCTTCGATCATCCGTTCGGTGAGTCCACCGGCGCAGGCGTCATCTTCGGTGCAACCGGCGGCGTTATGGAGGCAGCGCTTCATTGTACCGCAGTGGAGACCCTTTCCGGTGAAGAACTGACCCACCTGGAATTCCAGGCGGTGCGGGAACGGAAGGCATCAAGGAAGCCGAGTACGGTGCAGCCGGAAGAAAGATCCCGCGTGGCAGTGGCCTCCGGTGCTTTCCCATGCGAAGATCTTGCTGGATCGGGTGAAAAACAAAGAGGCAGAATATGATTTTGTATTGAGATCATGGGATGCCCCGGCGGCTGTGTCAACGGCGGCGGACAGCCTTCGTATCTCCCACAGAGCGAGAACATGTGGACGTCCGGGGCCTGCGGGCAAAGCCCTATACGCTGGATGCCACATGCCATGCGCAACCGCGAGATCGCTTCGGTGAAGACCCTTTATCGGGAATATCTGGGAACGCCGGGCAGCATGATTTCCCACAAGCTGTTACATACGACTTATACACCGGGGAAGTTCACCGGTTGAAATAAGAAGGGAGCACTTTTATGAAGCAGTTAGAAGAAAATGACCCATGAGAGAAAAGTACCGATCGGCATTTCTTGCCAGACATGTGCATCTGTCAGAACAGGATTTGGAGGTACTGTTTGGCAAGGAGCGAGCTCACACCCTTACAAGCCCCTAAGCCAGCCCGGACAGTTTGCTTCTGCAGAATGTGGATATCATCACCTCCAGGGGCATGCTCCGGGGCGTGCGGATCCTGGGGCCGGTGCGAAAGGAAACCCAGGTGGAGATATCAAAGACGGACTGCCACCCTGGGCATTGATGCCCACCGGTGTGCGGGCGTCCGGGGATATTGAAGGACGCCAGGGGGCGATCCTGCGGGGCCGGAAGGTATCCCGCAGATTCCAAAAGGGGTAATCATTCTGACCGCCATATTCATATGACGCCGGAGGATGCCGCGCAGTATGGTGTGAAAAACGGAGACCGGGTACGTTCTCGTAGAAGGAGAGCGGGGCGGTATTCTGGATCGGGTGCTCATCCGTCAGCGAGACCAGCAGGCTGGCTCTTCACGTGGATACGCATGATGCCAATGCCTTTGACCTGCATCAGGGACAGTGGGTCAGAATTTTCAAAAGCAATCCTTAAAAATAGAAGCAAAATAGAAGCTGCCGGAAAGACAGCCCGGTGAAAGGAGGAATCTTCTATGAAAATAGAGTGATCGGAAAAGGAAAACAGGCGGCACATACCGCTGCGGCATTTGCACTTGCAAAGATTGTCAGGTATTTTTTTATAATATATCGGGCGTATCCCGAACGGTTGAGGGCAGAACAGAGGATGTCCTCCTGGATCGGGTGGAGAGGAAACGCCTTTCCATGGAAGAGGCCGCGCAGGCGATCACAAGACTGGTGATCTGTCCAGGAGGAGACAGCGCTTTACGACTGCGATCTCGTTGTGGAAATGTCCCGGGAATCCAGGAGTGCAGACGAAAGGAACTGAAAAAAGCTGGCCGGGATCTGCAGCCCGAAAACCGTATTTGCCATTGGCACGTTTCCCTGGATGCGGACTGGGAGCGCAGTGAGATCGGCCGTGAAGTGATTGGCATGGGATTTTTCCGGGAACGGTTCGTGTCAGATGCGGTGGAACTGATTGCCAGTGAAAAAATTCACAGAGATTTGGTCGCAGAGACGTCCGGAATTTTGAGAAAACTCGGAAAACGGACCATTCTGGGCCGGGATCGCGGCGGGATTTTTTATAACCGTTTTGTCGCACCACTGCAATATGTGGGAGAAACTGTGTATTTTCGGGCATTTGGAAGATAAACGGTTATCTAACTTATCTATAAGGTTTTCTAAGTTTCATAAGGTTGCCATAGAGCATTGCAAAGGTTAAAATATTAACATGAAAAGCGGAAACGCAAAAAAAAGGAAAAGGAGAACGGAAACTATGAGTACAGTAAGCGAATTAGTGGAACGCGCAAGAGCAGCACAGGCGGTATTGGAAGGATACTCTCAGGAGCAGGTAGAATGATACTCTGGTACGTGCCATCGGTAAATTTGTCTATGACAATGCAGAGGATCTGGCAAAGAGAGGGAAGAGTCCGGCATGGGTGCTTTTACGAGGACAAGGTAGCTAAATGTTATGGGAAATCCAAGAACATCTGGAACAGCTTGGGGTTTCGATGGATGAATATAAGTGGTGATCGTGGAGAGAGACGATCCGATGGTAATTACAAGATTCACAGCAATTACACAAAGCAGAGTTACAGTACAGCATTGGTCTCGGACGGAGGAAGAAGCGCTGGCTGCTTCAAGAAAGGAGCAGGTAGGTCTCATTCTGGGAACGTGTGTGGTACATACCCAGCGGATGGGTTGCCTTGCCGTTTCTTAAACTCAGGAGGAAGAGGTACTTGAGTGGAAGTAATCCTTTATGGTGGCAGCAGCCAACGACACTTGGCCTGAATCAGGCGGTGGCTTTAGAATGGATTCCAGTCGACCCTATGCCTGGAAGAGGAGGCACTGAAAAATTCCGCAGAAGATGAACCGGAAGGAAGGCGGACAGAAAGCGGTGCTGCTGGAACAGCGGGAGGTGGATCTGTTTTCGAGGTCTGGCGGGAGGATGACCTGCCGAAATCCATCAAACTATGGCTGGTGCGGCGCTTTTCAGGAGCATGGCCGGGTGAATGCACAAGCTGGAGGTTGCATTGTTATTGGGTCCAGTGTGCTGCGCGGAAATATCTAGATTATCATTTCCAGCAGAGACTAAGCAACAGTTAAACTATATGACAGGCAGCCATGTAATTCATTATCGCTTCTGCTGAAGCGGAGTCTGGGAGACCGGAAAGGAGGAGCGCCAATAAATAAATCAATCCTGTATCTTTGTTTGTCGTTTATATGCTCCGGGGACGAAGAGGGCATCCGTTCTGCTCCTGTCATTCAGCGTCGATTTTCTGTGACCACAGCCGCTGTTATCCGTTCCTGAAGGTGGCGGGAGGCGGATGAAAAAGGAACCATCATCCAGTTACTGTATACGATGATCGGCATTCTCGTGGCTTATGTGGTGAATTGCATCCATATGCCAGCCAGAAAGCGGGATCACTTGTATGCAGTGGCGGTGGATGCGCTGCCGAGGA
>VOFC01004174.1_pt1 | contig 45343 bp, 70 predicted proteins | sample 5384161 | NCBI WGS metagenome assembly VOFC01 (sample SAMN12384722, study PRJNA508395) | human gut metagenome | isolation source: healthy gut B | host: Homo sapiens | reverse complement strand
AGGCCGTGGCAAAGGAGATACGGCGGCTGGAGCGCACGGGCATACCCGGTACGCCGGGCTGAACGCCCTGCTAACAGAACGGGGGCACCGCCGCCGTGGACAGCGGCTGCCGCCTGATCGATCTGCTGCGGCGGCCCCAGCTGACCTACGCGGACCTGACAAATTCGACGCAAATCGACCCGACCTGCCCGCGGAGGTGCGGGAGCAGGTGGAGATCACCGTGAAGTATGAGGGCTATATCCAGCGCCAGCAGCGGCAGGTGGCGGAGTTTGAGAAGCTGGGCGCCGGAAGCTGCCGCCGGATATGGACTGACCACATTCAGGGTCTGCGGCTGGAGGCGCGGGAGAAGCTCAGCGCTCTGCGGCCTTTGAACGTAGGGCAGGCCGGGCGGGTATCCGGCGTGTCACCGGCGGATGTGGCGGCGCTGCTGATCTGGCTGCAGACACACGACAAGGAGGCGGACGCATGACGGCACATGAGCTGACCCACACCATACGGAACGATATGCCGGTGTATCCCGGCACGGAGCAGCCCGGCTGACCACCGCCTGCACGATCGACCAGTGCGGCTACCGGGAGACGCTGCTGCATATGTTCTCCCATACCGGCACCCACATGGACGCCCCGGCCCATATGCTCCGTGACGGTACGGCGCTGGACTGCTATGACGCGGCGAAGTTCGCCGGTCCCGCCGTGGTGGTGGACTGCCGGGGGCAGCGCGCCATACTCTGTCCCTGCTGCAGAGCTATGACCTGAACGGCGCGGACTTCGTGCTGTTCTGCACCGGCTGGGACAAGAAGTGGGGGCACGCCGGGCTACTATGAGGGCTTTCCCTGCCTGACGGCGGAGGCGGCGGCATATCTGGCCGGCCTGCCTGCCGCTGAAGGGCGTGGGCGAGGACACCATCTCGCTGGACCCTGCGACAGCGTGGATTTTCCCAACCACATGACACTGCTGGGCGCGGACTTTGTGAACACCGAGAACCTCAAGGGGCTGGACAAGCTGCTGGGCCGACGCTTCACGTTCGTTACGCTGCCCCTGAAATTTGAGAATGCCGATGGCTGCTCCTGCCGCGCCATCGCTCTGGAGGAATGACAATGGGTAAACTGCGATTCCTGTTTGCGCTGTGGATGGCGAAGCTGTCCGTCCCGGCGCTGAAGATCACCCGCCACAACGGCACGGACTTTCCCGGCAGTCTGGCGGTGAAGCTGTGTCCGGACTTTTTGAAGTATATCGGCAAGCCGGAGCACATCATAGCCGTCACCGGCACCAACGGCAAGACCACCGTGGCCAATATGCTGAATGACGTGCTCACCGCCGAGGGCAAGACCGTACTCAGCAACCGGGCGGGCAGCAACATCATCTCCGGCGTCAGCACGGCGCTGCTGAAGGGCTGCGGCCTGCTGGGCCGGATCAGGCCGGAGTACGACCTGGCGATCCTGGAGATCGACGAGCGCTCCGCGCCCAGGATCTATCCCTATGTGAAGCCGGAGCACATCGTCATCACCAACCTGTTCCGGGACTCCATCATGCGGAACGCCCATCCGGGCTACATCGCGGACATTCTGACCCGGTCCCTGCCTAAGGAGAGCAGGCTGATCCTCAACGCCGACGACCTGATCTCCTGCACGGTGGCGCCGGAGAACCAGCGGGTATATTTCGGCATCGACCGGCTGCCCACCGACGTGACGGAATGCGAGAACCTGCTGAACGATATGCGTATCTGCCCCCGATGCGCCGGAAAGCTGCGGTATGAATACCGCCGCTACCACCACATCGGCCGGGCCGTGTGCGAGAGCTGCGGCTTCCACTCCCCCGACTGCGACTATCTGGCCACAAAAAGGTGGACACCGCCGCCCACACCATGTGCATACGGGAGGCGGGGCAGGAGTACCCGTACACCCTCATCACCGACAGCCTGCACAACATCTACAACACGGTGACGGTGATCGCCGCCCTGCGGCAGCTGGGCTATGACCACGGCACCATCGCCCGCCGCATGGCGGAGGTGAAGATCCCCGCCAGCCGGCTGTCCGAGGAGGAGATCGGCGGCGTGAAGGTCATTATGCAGATGTCCAAGGACAAGAACGCTCTGGCCTGCTCCCGCAACTTCGACTATATCCGGTCCAAGCCGGGGAAGAAGGAGCTGCTGCTGATGATGAACTGCCTGGGCGTGGCCAAAAGCTGGTCGGAGAACCCCAGCTGGATGTATGACACGGATTTTGAATTCCTGAACAGTGACGATGTGACGTGTCTGGTCTGCGCCGGGCCGCGGGCCTATGACTACCAGCTGCGGCTGCTGCTGGCGGGCATCCCCCGGCAGAAGATACGGCTGGCCGAGGACGAGTTCGCCGCCCTGGAGCTGCTGCCGCTGACCCCCGGCGACGACGTGTATCTGCTCTACGGCGTGGACGGCACGCCCCTGGCCTTCCGGGTCAGGGAAAAGCTGAAGGAAAAGCTGCTGGCAAAGGAGGGCGCGCAATGAAGGCGGAAATTCTGTTTCCAGAGGTCTGCAACCTGTACGGCGATCTGCAGAACATCTACTATCTGAAGCGCTGCTGCCCGGCGCTGGAGATCATAGAGACGGACCTGCACAGCAAACCCCGGTTCCTCACGGAGGATGTGGCGCTGGTCTATATGGGCAGTACCACGGAGCAGGGGCTGCGTCTGGCGGCGGACGCCCTGCGGCCCTATGCCGCGGACATCTCCGCAAGGGCGGACGCGGGACAGCTGATCCTGCTGACCGGCAACGCGCCGGACGTGTTTTCCGCCGCCATAGAAAGCGACAGCGCCGACGCCATAGAGGGACTGGGCATTCTGCCCGGACGGGTGCGGTACACCATGATGAAGCGGCACAACAGCTTCTTCCTGGGCACCTTTGACGGTATGGAGGTCGTCGGCTTCAAGAGCCTGTTCGGCTTCCACTACGACGCAGCGGAGGCGGAGGGCTGGTTTGACACCGTACGGGGCGTGGGCCGCACGCCGGAGTCGAAGCCGGAGGGCTTCTGCCGGGGCGGGCTGTACGCCACGGCGCTGATCGGCCCGCTGCTGATCCTAAATCCTCCGCTGTGCAAGTGGCTGCTGCGGCAGATGGGCGCCGAGGACACCCTGGCCTTCGAGGACGCGGCCTTCGCCAGCTTTAATAAACGTGTGGCGGAGTTCAAGGAGCCGGGCAGAGGTTTCCAATACTCGTAAAAAAAACATCCCCCGGTCGGGGGATGTTTTTTGTATCAGAGCTTTTCGGACAGCGTTTCGTCCAGGCCCACGCCGTAGAGGTTCTTGGCCGAGCAGTAAGCGCGCGGCCGCCGCCGGCGCAGGCACAGGCACAGGCACAGGCGCAGCTGCTGGCACAGGCACAGTGGCTGCCGCCGCCGAAGCCGCCGCCGCCAAAGCCGCCGCCCGGCTACCCCCGCCGAAGCCCCCGCCGCCGCTTCTGGGCGGTCTGGGCTTCGTCTTGGTGCCCACGCTGCCGGGACGCGGCCTGCCGTCCGGCCCGGCGGGGTACCACAGGTGGTTGACGAACACATATCGGGTGCCGAAGCCGCCGGCGTAGCCGTCGCCCCGGCGGGCGGCGGAGATCAGCACGAGGATAAACATCACCACGAAGATCGTCACCATCATACCGATGATGGCGTCACCGGTGTCGTCATCGTCGTAGTAATAGCCATCGCTGCCGTTCCAGCCGCCGTCGGGGACGTTGTTGGCGCTGTATTCCTCCGACAGCTGGGTGGGCCAGTCGGTGTAGCGCACCTGTACGTTCATTTTGTAGCCGTAGTCCAGATCGGAGGCGGTGATGGTCATGCCGTTTTGCACCGTCACGCTGTCAGCGCCGCTGACCGTGCCCTCGGTGAAATCGCCGGTCAGACCGGCGGGGTCGTTCCAGATGAGGGTCATCTGGCCGATCTTGGCCTCGTCGAACCAGCCGGGGGGGGTGTAGTCGTAGGTCACAGCGCTGCCGTCCAGTTGGTACATATACTCCTGCACCCACGAGTAGGCGAAGGTAAAAGTCTCGTCCCTCGTCGTAGCCCTGGGTCAGGTAGACGTACATATAGCTGTTGTCGAAGTCCAGGCGCTCGATGTTGTCCGTCTGTGCCGACACGTCCCGGATGGAACCGTTGGGCACGCCTATTTTCAGCTCCTGCCCGTAGGGCAGCTCCTCCAGCGGCGTCCACTCCAGCTTCACGGTGATAAGCAGGCTGCCATCCTCCGTGTTGGGCGTCACCATACACGCCGTACTGCTCGATGTAGTCGTAATCTGCCCATGCGGTGGCGGTAAAGCAAACCGCCGCCAGTAAGACAAGCAGCAGAACGTGCAGTTTCTTCAGCATAGGGTGCCCTCCTCCCGGTTGCTTTCACGCAGTTGGCACAGCTGCTCCATTTTGGCGCTCTTGGCCCGGATGGCCGCGCAGCGCTCACTCTGCCAGATCTTGTCCCAGTCGTCGGCGAGGATATTACCCAGGGGCTGGCTGCTGAGCCAGCTCTGGCAGGGGATCACGCCGCCGTTTGGGGCGACGGCCATATTGCTGAGGCAGGCACCGCAGCTGGGCACCAGGGCAGGCCCAGGGAGCGAAGCGTCTCCTCCGGCAGCCAGCCGGGGCTGGTGAAATCCAGCTCTATCTCCAGCTCCTCCGTCACCGCCACGGCCTTTGTCAGTACGTCGGTGAGCTGCTGCTCCGGTCAGCGCCGTGGCCCGGCTCTCGTCGCCCACCGCGCCGCCGGAGGGGATCAGCCCGGAGCAGGTCACGTAGCGGACGCCCAGACCGTGGACGAAGCGCAGCGTCTCGTCATAGGCGGTATTCAGGCTACACAGGGGCGTATTCACAGACACGGATCAGTCCCCGCCGCCACAGCGGCACGGATGCCCGCCACGGTGTCATCAAAGCCGTCGGCACCCACCAGGGCGTTGTGGAATGTCCTTATCATGGCTGTAGAGCGTCACCTGCACGCTGTCCAGGCTGGCCTCATACAGCTTTTGGCACAGCGCCGGCGTCAGCAGGCGGCCGTTGGTGTTCAGCCGGGTGACGAACCACTGGGCCGCCTCCACCAGCTCCACCAGGTCCTCGCGCAGCGTGGGCTCTCCGCCGGTGAAGGTCACCTGGGGGATATTTGCCGCGCGCAGCCGGTCCAGGACATCTCCTTCCACTGGGCGGTGGTCAGCTCCGGTGTGTCGGACAGGGGCTGTCCGGCGGCGTAGCAGTGGAGGCACTTTTGATTGCAGTGCCATGCGCCGTCCTGCGTCATGGCGCTGACCATCAGATCCATGCGGTGGGGCGCGGTCATCTCGGGGGCGTATTCCCCAGCGTCAGCGGCGCGACCTCCGCCTCCGGCGCCTGTCCCCGGGCGATGGCCACCAGGGACTCTATCATGATCTGCAGGTCCTCCGCCAGACGCTCCCTGGACGTGAAGGGGTAGACCTTATGGGTCCGGGCCACCGCACCGGCAGCCATGGCGCTCCAGTCGCTCTCGGTGATCTCCAGCCCGGCGAAGGGCTCCAGCCGGTCCATGAAGCAGGAGAGCAGGATGGCCCAGCTCAGGTTCAGGGGCACCAGCTTGCTGCCGTTGAGCAGCAGCAGAAAGGGCGCGTTCTCCGCGTCCTCACGGGGTGGGATCATGTGGATACGCACCACGCCCCGGCCCTTGGGGTCCAGGGTGATGTGCCGCACACAGTTCAGGTGCTGCCGCCGGTAGCGGCGCTCCAACATTGTAGACACAGGCAGTCCTCCTTTATGAAGGCGATGTGGGGATAGCTATGTGCAGTATACCACAGCGCGGGGCAAAGCGCAACAGGACGCGCAGTGAGGCAGTAGCGGTAACGCTCCGTTTCAACGATGTAACCGTAGTTTTGTGTCCAGCCGCCGCTGATTTTCCCGCCGTGTTCATAGCAGAAACGCTCCATGGCGAAGCGGTTTTTTCAGCACGCTCTCCCGCAGCGTGTCCACGACCTCCTGCAGCTCCGCCTTGAACGCGGGGCTGTTCAGCTCTTCCGGGCCGCGGGGCCACCAGGTATGCCAGAACTCGTTGCCGCTGCGCCCGAAGTCCATCCGGACATGACCAACGGTACCCAGCCGCTTATCTTCTTCGGGATGCTGGGCATAAAATAAGACCCGCCTCCTCCGGGCGGGCAGGACGGATATGAAATTGCGTTGCATCTTTCAAGGTTAAGATCTCCCTTTCGGTGTGGAATTTGGCTTTACACATTTTGGGGGATATGCTATGATGTGGCTGACTAATCGAAATTTGAGAGAACAGGGAGGACAAAATGAAAAGAGAAATTGCTGTATTTCTTATAAAACAATACAAATTGTAAAAGTGTTAGATTCACATCCGGAAATGAAGTGTACGAAGAAGTAATACCGGATGATACTTATCCGTATGTTTTCTTCTATCTTTCTGACCATACAAATTCCACTCTGCAATTTGAATTCTTAGATGCCGAAGGTAATGAATTAAGATGACGATTTCCAGTTTATCTGCCTATCAAGCGGCTCGTTCCAAACGGATCGAGCCGCTTTTTACTCATCCTCTGTCCCTGCCGCTGCTCCGGGAAGGGCGGGTCCAAGCGGCGCAGCAGGCCGAACTCTGTTTGCGTCACGCAGTCGTTTTTCATGCAGTCCTGGCCGTATTTCTCAAAATCCATATAGCCGTCCAGCTCATAGATGGCCTTCATCGTCCAGCCCCAGCGTCTCCTGCAATCGCTGCTGACCGTAACCATAGGCACCCTCCGTGATGCGCTGGTAGTTGTCCAGATCCTGCAGGAGTTCACAGGCGCGGTGCAGGGTTTCGGGCCCTCAGCCTCCAGCACGGCGGCGTAGGTCAGGAGCATCCCGTCCTTCTGCCAGATGTCCTCCAAGGCTTCGGAAAAGTCGTTGTAATCCTCCACGGCGGGGCAATTAGTATATCGCATAAGACAGGAAATATACCAAACCAAGAAAAATAGAAAAAGCGCCGCCTTGGGATTTCTCCCAAGACGGCGCTTTTCTGTTGTGGATCAGAGCGAACACTTCACGGCGAAGCCGCCGCTGAAGAAATAGGTGTTCGTCCAATACCTGTTTGGTGGACCTGAAGGATTTCCCCGCAAGGGGGGATAAACTTCGACTCCCGCAGGCGTTTAACGCTTCCCAGCTGGACCTGAAGGATTCGAACCCTCGACCTCTCGGATGCGAACCGAACGCTTGCTCCCCAGCTGAGCTACAAGCCCGTATTCACTTTCGTACCCTGTTATTATACACATTTTACGCAAAAAAGCAAGAGGAATTTCTGCGCCAGCCGCATCATTAGCTAATCAAAATGCAGATATCAATTTTATGTATTTTACTTATGTTTATTTTGTGATATACTATTTTCTGTTGCGCGTTTTCGCTGCCTTTGACGATTTCAACACAACACCTTAATTATATCAGGAATTATATCAGGAGGGCTTCCGCTATGAGCAGAACTTTGGGTACCGTGGTCCGGGGCGTGCGCGCCCCATCTTCCGCGAGGGGCGACAGCGTGGTGGACATCACCGTCAGCACCGTGCTGAATGCGCTGGCTGAAAACAACATCACCGCTCGTGACGGCGACGTGGTGGCCGTGACCGAGTCCGTGGTGGCCCGCTGCCAGGGCAACTACGCCACCTGTGAGCAGATCGCTGAGGACGTCGCGCCAAGACCGGCGGCAAGACCGTGGGCGTGGCGTTCCCCATCCTCAGCCGCAACCGCTTCTCCCTGCTGCTGCGTGGCATCGCCATGGGCGCGGAGAAGGTCGTGCTGCTGCTGAGCTATCCCTCTGACGAGGTGGGCAACCATCTGGTGAGTCTGGACCAGCTGGACGAGGCCGGCATCGACCCGTGGCACGATGTGCTGTCGCTGGAGCAGTTCCGCGCGGCTTTCGGTGAGGTGGTGCATCCCTTCACCGGCGTGGACTATGTGGCCTATTACAAGTCCATCATCGAAGAGGCCGGTGCCCAGGCGGAGATCGTGTTCGCCAACCGCGTAACTTCTATCCTGCCCTACACGGACACCGTCATCACCTGCGACATCCACAGCCGCCAGCGCAGCAAGCGTCTGCTGACCGCCGCCGGTGCCAAGGTGGTGCTGGGTCTGGACGACCTGCTGACCGCGCCCGTGGACGGCAGCGGCTACAACCCCCAGTACGGCCTGCTGGGCAGCAACAAGGCGGACGACGACCGCGTGAAGCTGTTTCCCCGCGACGCCAAGGCGGTGGCGGAGGCCATCGGCAAGGCGATGAGCGACGCCACCGGCAAGCGGGTGGAGGCCATGGTCTACGGCGATGGCGCGTTTAAGGATCCCGCCGGGAAGATCTGGGAGCTGGCTGACCCCGTGGTGGCTCCCGGCTATACCAGCGGTCTGGTTGGTACGCCCAACGAGCTGAAGCTGAAGTATCTGGCGGACAAGGAGTTCGCCGACCTCAGCGGCGAGGAGCTGAAGAACGCCATCTCCGAGAAGATCAAGGCCAAGGACGCCAAGAAGTCTCTGGTGGGCAACATGGTGTCCGAGGGTACGACCCCCCGGCACCTGACGGACCTTATCGGCTCCCTGTGCGACCTGACCAGCGGCTCCGGTGACAAGGGCACGCCCATCGTCTACATCCAGGGCTATTTCGACAACTACACCAACGAGTAAAACGCAGCAGCCCCCGGCTTCGCCGGGGGACTGCTTTATAGCGCCAGCCCCCGGCTCTGCCGGGGCTGGCGTATCAGCTCAGTTGTACAATATCTCGTCCACGGCCACGGTGGAGCTACGTAGGTATCGTCCACCGGCCCTCGAATTCGTCATCGAGGAACGCCTTTTGTCTCCACGGCGAAGTCGGGGACACCGAGGGAAAGGGAGACGGTTTTTCCGTTGGCGTTCATGTGTATCTCAATGTCAAGGTTGGTGCTGTTGTACATAACGTCGCGCAGGGGGATCGATGGGTGTGCGGCTGTTGGCGGCGTCCGCCAGCGCATGGGACACCAGATCCTTCGCCGGCTGGCGGGTCAGATCCGCAAACGCGCCGGTCCCGTACTGGCTGACGTAGCCGCCCACCACGTTGCTCACGCCGCCATATTTCCACAGGGCATCCCGACCCATAAGGGACTCCCGGCAGTCGGTGCGGTTCACCAGCTGGGTCAGCAGCCGGTGGACATCGGAGCCGTTGACGATCGATACCCTCCACTCACGACACAGACTCGTGCCGTTCCGCAGCTGGTAGTCCACACGCACATAGCGGGTGATCGGGCCGTCCTCCGTGTCCAGATAGGTTCGGTTCTCCAGCCTTTTCACCTGTCTCATCGTACTGCTCCAGAATGGCGCGATGGAGGGAGATCACGCTCTCCACCGCTGCGGGATCGTCGGTGGTGAAATCCGCAGAGCTGGCGCTGAAGCGGACGGAGGTCACGTCCTCCGCGTCCGGGACGCGGTGCTGATAGCCGGTGATGTCCAGCTTGATGCACAGCGTCACCGCCAGCAGGGTCAGCACCAGCGCCAGCGTTTCCACCCACCAGCGGCTGGTGAAAATGCGGAATTTCTTTTTTCAGCAGCATCTGGGCGGCGAAGAAGCAGATCACGCCCATGACCAGCTGGCAGATCAGCAGGCAGGCGAAGCCGCCATCGATAAAGGCGGTATAGCGCAGGAACAGACCCAGCCCCAGACCGCCGCACAGACCGATACTCCACCGGGCGATGGGGCGCAGCCACCGGAAGGACATAGCGTCGCCGGCCGTCTCGCTGGGGCGCTTTTTATACAGCCACCACACCAGCGCCAGCAGTGCGATGCCCACCGCGGCGTAGATGATACAGGTGGAGAAGGCGGAGGTGGCAGCTGGACGCGTTGATAGCTTTGGGTGCCGATGGGCTCGCGGAACTGCACTTCGACGGGCTGGGCGCCGCCGTTGGCCACGGCATCCCAGATCCGACCCACCGGCGTCAGCCAGGTGATGAACTCCGGAATGTCGCTGCTGCTGTAGCCGAAGTAAAACATCTGCGTCATCGTGCTTATCACCGCGTACAGCAGGAGGGCAACGACGTTCATCGCGCCGTAGAGCACCGGCACCGCCAGCAGCCATCCCGTGACCATGGCGCACAGGGAGCCGAGCGCGAAGAAGAGCTGCACAGAGCGGTCAGCAGGAAGATCAGCACGTTCCCCGCCGTCAGCGCTCCCAGCGCAGAGAGGACGTGGGAGAAAAATGCCTGTGTCCGTGTCACCGGCAGGGCGTGCATCAGTCCCACGGTGCGGCCGGACATCAGGTACGACCACACCGCCATGGCCGCAAAGCAGCCGAACAGCAGGGACATGACCACGGAGGCGGGTATGGCCTGGATGATGACGTTGTGCTGCCGCAGCTGCAGCACGGTCATGATGCCCTCCGCCACGCCGTCGCACTCCCGGCTCGCCGACAGTATCTGCATGGGAAGGATCACCACCCACGGCCACATACAAAAACAGCAGCGGCCAGTAGCGCTTTATATCGCTGCGCAGCGCGGCGTTACAGAAGGATGTCTTTCGCGGCATAATCCGGAGGTTGTGGCTGGACCAGCACCGTGGTGCCCCGCTCCGCCACGTCGCCCATCATCAGGCTCCACACCTGCCGGCGCATCACCGGGTCCAGACCGTCCACCGGCTCATCCAGAATGAGATAGTCCGGCATGGCGGACAGAGCCAGCCAGAAGGCCGCCTGCTTCTGCATGCCCTTGGAAAAGCGGCGGATAGGCCGTTTTTCGTCCAGCTCAAAAACCTCTTTCAGCTTTTCATACCGTTCTGTGGAAAAATTGGGGTAGAAGCCCTTGTAAAACCGCATCATATCCCCGATGCCTGCGGAATTGAAATAGTACCAATCATCGGGAATGGCGGCGATCTTGGCCTTCAGCGCCGCGTTTTCCCACACATCCTCGCCGCCCAGCCGCACGGTGCCGCTGTCCTGCCGGAAAATACCGGTAAGATGGCGGATGATGGTGGACTTGCCCGCGCCGTTGGGCCCTACCAGGCCGTAGACGGCTCCGGTGGGCACACTGATGGTGGCGTCATTCAGGGCGGCAAAGCCGTCAAAGGTCTTGACGGCGTTTTTCACTTCGATCATTGCTCGTATCGATCCCCACAAAACCCAGGCGCCCGGCTTATCCCCGTGGTGCCGTCCATCGACGCGACATCGATTCGCGCTCTGGGCGGCGGCAGCGGCAGCAGTCTGGGCACCGGCGGCATGGCCACCAAGCTAAAGGCTGCGCAAATCGTCACCGAGGTCGGCTGCCAGATGGTCATCGCCAATGGCAGCAAGCCCGCCCTGCTGTACGACATCGTGGGCGGAAAGCCTGTGGGCACCCGATTTCTGGCAAAGGAGAAGTGAGCCATGACCACTATCGATATTCTGAAAAAGACCCGCGCCGCCCGGACTGGGCGTCCTGGACGAGGCAGGCAAAAAACCGCCCTGCTGCTGTCTATGGCCGACAGTCTTCTGTCCCATGAGGGCGATTCTGACGGAAAATGAAGCCGACATGAGCGATGCCCGGGGGCATATCTCCGATGTGATGCTGGACCGGCTGCGGCTGGACCATGACCGACTGGCGGGCATGGCCGACGGCGTGCGGGCCATTGCCGCCCTGCCGGACCACACCGGCCGTGTGCTGTCTGAGGTGGACGCCGCCCCAACGGTCTGGTCATCCAGAAGGTACAGGTCCCTCTGGGGCTGGTGTCCATTATCTATGAGAGCCGCCCCAACGTTACCTCAGATGCGGCGGCCCTGGCGCTGAAATCCGGCAATGTCTGCGTACTCCGCAGCGGCAAGGAGGCCTACCGCACCGCCCGCGCCATCGTGCAGGCACTGAAGGCCGGCATCGCCGCTGAGGGCGGCGACCCGGACATCCTGAACATCGTGGACGACACCACCCACCAGTCTGCCGCGGACATCATGACCGCCAAGGGTCTGGTGGACCTGCTGATCCCCGGGGCGGCGCGGGACTGATCCGGGCCTGCGTAGCCGGCGCCACCGTGCCCTGCATTGAGACGGGTACCGGTATCTGCCATGTGTATGTAGACGAGAGCGCCGATCTGAGCAAGGCCCTGAACATTGTGGAGAACGCCAAGGCCAGCCGACCCTCCGTGTGCAACGCCGAAGAGGTGCTGCTGGTACACAGCGCGGTGGCGGCGGAATTCCTACCCCGGCTGAAAAAGCGCTTGGTGGATGACCGAGCCGCCGCAGGCAAGGTCCCCGTGGAGCTGCGGCTGGACGAGCGCGCCGCGGCGATCATTCCCGGTACCCCCGCCGGCGAACGGGACTTCGACACTGAATTTCTGAACTATATCCTGGCCGTAAAGCTCGTGGACAGCGTGGACGAGGCCATCGCCCACATCGCCGCCCACTCCACCGGCCACAGCGAGGCCATCGTCACCGAAGACCCCGCCCACGCCGGGCCTTTGTCAACGGGTTAGACAGCGCCGCCGTGTATGTCAATGCCTCCACCCGCTTTACCGACGGCGGCGAGTTCGGCTGGGCTGGAGATGGGCATGAAGATGGGGGACCCATCTCCACCCCACGTAAAATATGTCATCCACGTGGACACCCGCCGCCGCTGTCCGCCGGACAGTTCCGCCGCCCGCTGGTGCAGGCCCTTAATCCGCCAATCCCAGCTCCCGCACGGTGGACGCCTCGATATCCGCCGCCGGGACATTCCGGCCCGGCCCGTGACCAGACCCGTGACCAGACGCACGTTCTCCACGGCATCCAGCTGCGGGCACAGACGGTCCTCCTGAAACACGAAACCCAATCGCTCCGGCACGCCGGTGACGGTGCCGCTGTCCGGCATCTCCAACCCGGCGATACAGCGCAGGAGTGTGGTCTTCCCCTGCGGCCGGAGGGGGCCATCAGACACACCACCGCCCCGTCCGGGACGGTCAGGCTCACGTCCTCCAGCACGACCTTGTCGCCGAAGCGCTTGTACAGATGTGCCGCGTTCATGTGCCGCACCCCTTTCCAGCCGACGGAAGCCCCGCCGCAGCAGGGCCAGCACCAGTCTCTCAAACAGGGGCGCTCAGCGCCACGATCACCACGGTCCAGGCCAGCAGGTCGGCGGTCTGGAGGTAGATCTTCGCGTCGTACAGTCTCTCGCCCAGGGAGCCGGCCACCACACCGATGACCTCGGCCGCTACACCGGCCTTCCAGCTCATACCCAGGGCCGCGGCGCAGCCCGCCAGCAGGAACGGCTCCACCGCCGGCAGCAGGATGCTGTGCAGTTGCCGCCGCCAGGGCACCCGGAAGGCCCGGGCCATTTCCAGAAGCTGGCCATCCGCACTGCGGAGGCCCGCCAGCACGTTGGTGTACAGAATGGGGAAGACCATCAGGAATGAGATGAACAGCGGCAGCGCCGATGTCCGCATCCAGATCAGTGCCAGGATGATGAACGACGCCACCGGCACCGCCTTGATGGCCAGCACATAGGGCCGCAGCAGCACCTCCACCACCGGCCAGCGTCCCGCCGCCAGCGCCAGCACAAAGGCTATCACCAGCGCCAGAGCAAAACCGCCGGCGATACGGCAAAAGCTGAACGCCACCGCCCGCCGGAAGGCCGCTGTCACCGCCAGGGCACAAAGCCGCCCCAGCACCGTTACCGGTCCCGGCAGCAGCAGTGCCGAGCCCACGGCCCAGGAGGCCGCCTGCCAGACCGACAGGGCCAGCACCACCGCGCCGGCACGCTGCCAGGTCTTTATTTTTTGTCCGCAGGTGTGCTCATGCGCCCATCCAGTAGAAGCCGTCACCGGGCATGGCGCCGCCCACGGCCTCCGTCTTCAGGTCATACAGTGTTTGCAGATAGCCGCCCACGGCGACCTTCATATCCACGCCGGTAATACATACCAAGTTACACTGGGGCAACGCCTTCTCCGCCACGGCGGCCTTGACGATGCCATATTTCTCCACCGGCCTCGGCCGGGTGCTCATTGGCGTAGTCCGTGCTGGCGGCGTAGTCCTCCAAAAAGGCCGCCAGCGCCGCAGGATGCTCATCAGCAAATGCCTTGCGGGCCACCAGTACCGAAGTGATCAGGCGGCTGCCGTTGTCCAGCGCATCCCATTCGGCGCTCAGATCCAGCGCCACACGCAGACCCTCCACCTGGCTCTGCGCCACGGTGACGAAGGGCTGGGGGCAGCATGGCTACGGCGTTGTCCTGCCCCGCCATCAGCGCCACGATCTCCGTGGGCTCGCTCTTCCACTCCACCTGTACGTCCTCACCCAGAGTCAGCCCGTGCTGCGAGAGCAGGTAGGTCAACGCGTACTCCGGGGTAGCGCCCTTGCCGGTGGCGTAGATGGTCTTGCCGTTCAGCGAGGCAATGTCCGTTACCGTCTCGCCGCCCTTTTCCACGATATACAGCAGCACACCCAGCGTGCCGGCGGCCAGCAGCACCACGCCGCCCTCCGTCTGGTTGTACAGGATGGCCGCCACGTTGGCCGGCACCGCCAGTACATCCAACTCGCCCTGCACCAGCTGGGGCGTCAGCTCATTGGCGCTGGCCGCGATGGTGTACGTATACGCGTTCTGGCCCAGGCCGTTGTCCGCATCGTCAAACAGCTTTACCATGCCCATGGAGGTAGGGCCCTTCAGCCCGCCCAACCGCACAGTGACCGGCTGGGCGGCGGATTTGTCGCCATCCTCAATGGGCATAGGCGTTTTCGGCGTTACGCAGGCGCACAGCGTCAATGCCAGCGCCAGCGCCAGCAGCAGGGATATCATTTTTTCATGTTGTTTTCTCCTTTCCGTGATACGGTCTCTTATACAAAGCTGTCGTGCAGCATGCCTATCTGTCTTCTATCGGTGTGATCACGTTGGAGTACAGCGTCTTGGCGCTGACACCCTCCAGCCGCCCGATCTTTCCGCTGAGGGCGGAGATCGCGTCCTGCGGCGCATCCAGCACCACGGAGATGATATTCACGCCCCGGGCGCGGTAGGGCACACCCATCCGCCCGATGATATATGCGCCGTACTGATGCAGCAGCGCGTTCAGCTCCGCACCGCGTCCTCATTTTCTACGATGACCGCAATGACCGCCACGCGTGTTTCCATAGCAAAACCTCCCGTCGTAAGATCCGCGGCCAAATAAAAAAGCCGCGCCGCCACCGCGACACGACCACAGCGCCCGCTTCGCGGGCGCAGAACCTATGGCGCATCTTCCGTCTCAAGCGTACTTTCGACGTCAGCAGCGTGTTTATTGTACGGCAAACGCCTGCTCTTGTCAAGCCGATCCCGCCGGCGGACTGTTTCAGACAGCCGCCGGTACATAATAAATATAGGAGAGAAGGGCGGGACCGTGGGGTAAGAACGGCCCCGCCCGGGGGAAGCGGTTTAATGCTTTTCGCTGGCGCGACGGGCGGGCTTCTCCGCACAGCGGACGCCGGGCAGCAGCGTCAGCAGCTGGGCGGCCAGGCCAAATACGGCGGCGGGCAGCAGCCAGCTCAGGCCCAGATCATACAGCGGCAGGGCCTCCACCAGCGGCAGCTTCACACCGCAGGTGTGCAGGGGTGCACAGCACGCTGGTCAGCAGTGCGCCCAACGCGGCGCCCCGGCTGACAAAGTCGTGGACCTTCCCAGGTTCGACACGACGGCGCTGAAGACACAGATGACGTCACGAACACCTTATAATTTACCTTGCCGCGGCACAGCTCCGAGAAATAGGCGGCGGCGGAGCTGGTCAGGGCGATGGCCGTGGTGACACAGGCCAGGCCCACCACCACGCCGAAGATCACCATGCCGGTCTTGCCCATCAACGCCTCTACGATGGCCATGATGAGGGCCGCGCGGCCGATGGAGGACGGTGTACTGTGCGGACACGGTGGCGCCCAGATAGGCCAGACCCATATACACCGCCAGCAGCAGCACGCCCGCCAGCAGCGCGGCGCCGCCCACCACGCGAAGCTGGCTCTGGCCCCGCTGATAGCCCTTGGCGGTGACGCTTTGCAGCACGATGATGCCGAAAGGCAGGGCGGCCAGGGCGTCCATGGTCTGGTAGCCGGACTTGATGCCGGTGACGGCCACGTTGTCGATCTGCGCCAGGGGCGCGATGTCGCCCAGCGGCGTGATCACACCCTTGATAATAATGGCGAACAGGCCCACCAGCAGCAGCGGCGTGAGCACCTTGCCTACAATGTCCACCACGGCGGACTCCTTGATGCACAGGGCCAGGATCACCGCGAAGAACACCACGGAGAACACCACCGGCGATACGCCGGACAGGTTGGGCGCGATGGCCATCTCATAGGTGCTGGCGCTGGTGCGGGGGATGGCCACCATGGGGCCGATACACAGAATGATGGCGCACATGAGGATCTCGGCGGGGACTTTGCCCGCCCGTTCCAGTACCTTCTCGCTGCTGCCCACGCGGAGCAGGGCGAACATACCCATCATCGCCAGACCGATATCCGCAATGAAATAGGTGGAAAAGCCCGCCAGCCACTGGCTGCCGGCCTCCATGCCCAAAAAGGGCGGGAAGATCACGTTGCCCGCGCCGAAAAACATGGAAAACAGCGCAAAGCCCACGACAACGATATCTGCCGCGGTGTTTTTCCTCTGTCCGATCATTCTGATTTCTCCATTTCTCTTCTCTTGTTCCCACGCCGCCGACTGCGGCTGCGAAGTCATCGCGTTTTAAAGCGCGTTGCATCCTGTGCATATAGCGTATCATGCTTTTCATCATTACGGAAATGACTGCTTATCGAACGGCACATGAAAATTTTTATGGCGTATAAAAACGTTTACCGCATTTTCCAAATCGTTGGTGGAAAGTTTACGTTTATGGCATTGAACGGCGACAGCTCTTGTGATATAGTTAAAAATAATCGTTGCAATTTTGTCCAATTTGTACAGAAAGTGATTCTGTGGCCCCTATGGATGACAAACGGCGCGGGCGCTGCTGACGGCAGTGCAGTGCGGCAGCTTTGGCAAGGCGACGGCGCAACTGGGCTACACCCAATCGGCCATGACGCACATGGTGAACCGGCTGGAGGCCGAGCTGGGCTGCACCCTGTTGGTACGCGGCAGCCACGGCGTGCGGCTGTCAGAGGAGGGGGAGAAGCTGCTGCCCTATATACAGGACTATCTGCGCGCCAGCGAGACCCTGCGGCGGGAGGCGGCGGCCCAGGGCGAGGCCCACAACCACGTGCTGCGGATCGGCTGTTCGCCAGCATCGCCCGGGCACGGCTGCCGGCGCTGCTGCAGAAGTTCCGCAAACTGCACCCGGAGATCAAGATCGACGTGCTGGTGGGCGGCTATGAGCTGGCCGCGGCGCTGGAGGAGGAAAATCGTCCAGCTGGCCCTGGTGGACGAGGCCTGCGGCAAGGGCTTCTATTGGACGCCGCTGACGGACGCGCCGCTGGTGGCGGTGGTGCCGCCGGACTTCCCCTGGACGGAGGACGTCATCCCCCTGGAGCGCCTGCTGCAGGAGCCGTTTCTCTCCTCCCCGGAGCAGTATGTGGAGCGGCTGCTGCCGCCGGAGGCACCACGTCTGGAGGTCACGGCGTCGGACGACGCGGCCATACTGTCCATGGTGGCGGCGGGAGCTGGGCGTGTCGGTGCTGTCCGCCTTCTCTCTGGCGGGCTATGAGGGCCAGGTGCGGGTGCTCCCGCTGGCGGAGCCGCTGTCACGCCGGCTGGGCGCGGCGGTGAAAACACCGCCGCCGGCCAACAGCGCCGTCCGGTATTTTCTCTCCTTCCTGAAGCGGCAGTACCCCGCCGAGCCGGCGGATAACGAATAAAAAGGAGGTCCCGGCCCATGTGCACTGCGGCCACATACAAGACAAAATGCTTCTATTTCGGGCGCAATCTGGACTATGAGCGCGGCTTCGGCGAGCAGGTGGTCATCACACCCCGGCTCTTTCCCCTGCCCATGCGGCACCTGCCGGACCTGACGCGGCACTACGCCATGATCGGCATGGCCTCCGTACAGGACGGCTACCCCCTGTACTACGACGCGGTGAACGAGAAGGGCCTGTGCATGGCGGGGCTGAACTTCGTCCACAGCGCCGTATACGGCCCCTGCGCGCCGGGGAAGGCCAACGTGGCACAGTTCGAGCTGATCCCCTGGCTGCTGGGCCGCTGCGCCACGGCGGCGGAGGCCCGGGACCTGCTGGCGGAGAGCCGCATCACCGACGACGCCTTTCTGCCGGGGCTGCCCCCGGCCCGGCTGCACTGGCTGCTGGCGGACCGGGAGCAGTGCTTCGCGGTGGAGCAGACGGCGGAGGGCCTGCGGGTCTATGAGGACCCGGCGGGCGTGCTGACCAACGAGCCGCCCTTCCCCCATGCAGCTGTTCCGGCTGAACGACTACGCCCAGCTGTCCCCCCAGCCGCCGGAAAACCACTTCTCCCCCGCCCTGCCGCTGGAGACATACAGTCGGGGCATGGGCGCCATGGGGCTGCCCGGCGACCTGTCCTCCCCCTCCCGGTTTCGTGCGGACGGCCTTTACCCGGCTGAACAGCCGCTCCGGCGACGGCGAGGCCGAAGCGTCAGCCAGCTCCTGCACATTCTGGGCGCGGCGGCACAGCAGCGGGGCTGCTGCGTGCTGGAGGACGGCGCGTGCGAGCTGACGCTGTATACCAGCTGCTGCAGCGCCGACACCGGGGTGTATTACTACACCACCTACGACGCCGCCCAGCTGTGCGCCGTGGATATGCACCGCGCCGACCTGGACGGCACGGCGCTCGCCTGCCAGCCGCTGGACACGGCGTGGCGGGTACACTATCAGAATTAACGCAAAAAGCGCCCCATGCCACGGCATGGGGGCGCTTTCGTACGAAAACAGGGGACGGGGCCTGACGGCCCCGTCCCATTTATTTCAGCAGGGCGGTAAAGGTGATGGTATCGCCCTCTCCGTGCGGGCGGAGATGGCACCGCGATGGCCCTCGGCAATGCTCCGGGCGATGGAGAGCCCGATGCCGAAGCCGCCGGCGGTGGAGGACCTGCCGCCGTTTCAGTACTGTATGTACAACAAAAATCAGATGATCTACGCCTCCTCCCACCGGTTTTTCCAGCATTACAGCATTATTCCCGACACGCTGATCCACTGCGGCGATCCGGTCATCAACCACACGCTGGTCGCCTCTCTGGAAAACTGCGCCTCTTTCGTCCCCAGCTACTTCATTGGCCGGATACCGTCGGATACTCTGCGAAAGCTTATTTTCTACGCCATAGACGTCCCCGAGCTCAGCTGGGAGCTGCGGGTGCTGTACCGTCGGGACAGCGCTCTGGGCATCTTCGCCCGGGAGATGATACGACTGGTCAGAGACGCCCTGGCGCCCCTTGCTGTAAACCGACCACGTCAACAAAAAGATACCCGGCGCGCCGAAGGCGTGCCGGGTATCTGCGTCTCATTGCATTGCAGCCAGCCGATCAAGGCCAGGTGCGCCGGGTAGTACAGGTAAAACAGCCACTTCATCACCGTGTTCACCCGCGGCGACGGCCCACGCTGCCGTTATACAGCGCCAGCACGGGAACGGCCAGCACCACCGCCAGCTGCACCAGGCCGTAGACCCAGTCCAGCGCCAGGGCGTACACCACCGCGTAAAGCGCCACATAGAACATCATCCACAGCGCCTGCGTCTTCAGCTTTCCCCGATTGGTACCGAAGGCCATGATGCACAGGGCGGCGATACAGCTCCAGTCCGCCGGGAAGCTGACCAGGCAAATCAGCAGGATCAGCGCCACCTGCACCGCCGGGCGGAGCCGCCGGTCATGGACCACCCGCAGCATCACCAGCCCCCATGCCAGCGACCACATGACGCTGGTCTGGTTCAGCACTCTGCCGGAGGAAAACGGGATAAACGACCGCCAGCCGGCAAAAATCCGCCGACGCGAACACATAGGCGAAGTGGGATATGACCGCGAACAGGAACATCCGCGCCGTGTATTTCCGGATATCCCGGGTGTGGTGATAGCCCTCCGCCACAAAGTAGCACATGATGGGACAGGTCAGCCGACCGATGATATGCATCGCCAGTGGCAGCACCGCCCGGGGATAGCCGGGAAACAGCCACCAGGCCACATGGTCGACGGTCATGGCCGCGATGGCGACGAGCTTGATCGCGTTGGAATCCAGCGTTTTTTTCATAGGCGTTTTCCCTCCCGCACAGCACACTGCCGCCATTGTAGCAGATAGGCAGGAGATGTGCAACGCCTATTCGTGCGGCCGCGGCGTTATGCGCCGGCCCTCTCCTTGCGGATGGCCTCGGCGATACGCTCCAGACCGATCTGCACTGTGGCACGGGGCATGGCCAAATTCAGGCGGATATGCCCCTGGCGTTGCCCACGAACAGGCCGTCGCCGCCCTCCAGCAGCACACCGGCCTTGTTGGCAAAGAAGTCCGGCAGGTCCTCCACCTCCGGCAGCACCTCCCGCAGGTCCACCCAGGCAAAGTAGGTGGACTCAGGAATGGTGAACTTCGCGCTGGGAATGTTCTCCTTCAGGAAACGGTCCACCAGCGCCAGGTTGCCGTCCACATAGGCCTTCAGCTGCTCCAGCCAGGGGCCGCCGTGCTCATAGGGCCGCCTTGTGGGCCGCGATAGACAGCGGGTTCACCGCGCCGATGTTCTTGTCCCGGTCCTGGAAGCGGGCACGCTCCTCCGCGTCGCGGATGATAATATTGGAGTGCATCAGGCCCGCCAGGTTAAAGGTCTTGCTGGCGGACATACAGGTGATGAGCCGGTCATAGTCCGGCATGATCTTTCCCAGGGCGTATGGCGCAGGCCGGCGCGGATCAGGTCGCAGTGGATCTCGTCGGACACCACCCAGAGCCGGTGCTTTTCGATGATGGCCGCCATGCGGCGCAGTTCATCCTCGGTCCAGATGCGGCCGGTGGGGTTGTGGGGATTGCAGAGCATCAGCAGCTTCACATCCGGGTCGGCGGCCTTCGCCTCAAGGTCCTCCCAGTCCACGGAGAAGCGGCCGTTTTCCTCCCGCAGGGGCGAGGTCACCAGCTCCACGCCGTTGTATTCACAGGCGTGGAGGAAAAAGCCGTAGGCAGGCGTCATGGTCAGGACCTTGCCATTCAGCGGCTTGACCAGGTCCTCCGTCAGCTGGTACAGCGCCGGGATGACGCCGGGAGAGAACGTCAGCTGCTCCTTGGGGAAGGACCAGCCGTAACGGCTCTCGCACCAGGCGCGCAGCGCCTCATAATAACCCTTATCGTACACCAGGGTATAGCCCAAAATGCGCCGATCTACCCGGTCGGTGATGGCCTGCAGGATCTCCGGCGCCACAGCGAACTCCATGTCCGCCACCCACATCCGGATGAATTCCTCGTCCTTGTAGGGAACACCCTCTCCGGCCCGCAGTGGAAAATGTAGGGCCGCCAGCCCTCTACATTCTCGGAATTGGTGTTGCGCCGATCAATGATCTCGTCGAAGTTGTAGGTCATGGTGTATCGCTCCTTTCCTATTTTATTTTTATGATACCAGCCGCCGCGGGCCCCGTCAAAACCCGTCGTTTACTTTTCAGGAACGGATTTTGCAAAAAACTTTCCTCACAATTACATTTTCCCTTGCACGGGCCGGAAAAAGCGTCTATACTGAAAAGCAGAGGGTCAAATCACCAAAATTTGATTTTGAGGAAAGTGCCATGACATTGACAGAAGAGATCGGCGCGAAGATCAAATACTACCGCAAAAAGCGCGGAATGAAGATCGTGGAGCTGGCGGCGCTGCTCCACAAGACCGGGGCCACCGTATCTAAGTATGAAAGCGGGCAGATCGCCATGGACGTGGTGACGCTGTACGAGGTGGCGGCTGCCCCCTGGGTGTGCCGCCGGAAAAAGCTGCTGTACTGTGCCCCGCTGCCCGTGGAAGATCTGATGGCCGACAGCGTGCCCGCCTTCTTCCGCGGCGTTGACCGGCTGTATATGTACTATTTCGACGGCCGGAACAACAGTCTGGTCCGCAGCGTCATCGATATCCGGGCCAAGACTGGCGCCAACGCCTATGACGTGGCGCTGTACATGAACTTTCAGGACTATCAGCAGTACCGGAACTGCGAGAACACCTATTTGGGTACGCTGAGCCACTATGACGCCCTCAGCAACATCGTCACCCACAACCAGGACACGGAGATGGACGTCTATCTCCTCTGCCTGCCCGCCTCCTATCTGAACGCCGGAACAAAGTGGGGGCTGGGCTTCGGCATCTCCTGCCGGCCCATTATGCCTACCTCCACCAAGGTATTTCTGTCCAAGAGCATCCAGCCGGAGACACCGGAGTTTCTGCAGGACCTGCGCATCTCCCGGGAGGACGTTCAGCTGCTGAAGCGCTACAATATGCTGTCCGTGATGTAATCGTGCCCCAAACGGATATCCTGAAAGTAGACTTGCTGGCTTATGCGGTGTTCCGCCTTACGATTGAATTCTTTAGATGCAGTGCCTACGACATAGGATGAATAAAATCCGATTTTTCATCCTCCAAATATATACGATAACCGTGAAGGCCCCGGGTAATTCCGGGGGCCTTACTTCGCATTTTGGTAGGATTTCGCCATGACAACGCCTATTCGCATCTGCTCGTGCTGCAAAGGCCAATCACAGGCCGATCAATGGTGCTGACGATGGCGCCGACAGTAGCATTTGCGGCGGATACCACAAGCGATCCAGCAGCACAAAGCAGTCCGGTAGCACAGATTAAAGGCGCACAGAAGAGCAGCGTCTATTTCGGCAATTACAAGCAGAGCAGTGACGGAAACGGCGACTATCTGACCGAGCCGATCAAGTGGCGTGTGCTGCAAAACGCAGATGACAAGCTGTTCTTGTTGGCGGATAAGATTCTGGATGTTTATTATTATCACCACAATGGCAGCACCAGTGGAGGAACACGCAAAGCATCCCCCACAGTCCCTACCTGTTTCGTGTCGCCCAAGACCGGCACCATGTTCGATCCGGACTCCTTCCGGCACACCCATGAGAAGATCCTGAAGGCCATCGGCGCGGAGCACATCAGGTTTCACGACCTCAGACACACCTTCGCCACGCTGTCCCTCAAGTACGGTGTGGACGTCAAAACGCTGTCCGGCGCACTGGGACACTATGACGCGGGCTTCACTCTCAGCACCTACACCCACGCCACAGAGGGATGAAGCGTGACGCCGCCGACACCATCGGCAGCGTCATCAGCCAGACCATGTAGCCCACAAAAACAGCCGGAGAGGGACGGATGATGCCATCCGCCCCTCTCCGGTGCTTTCCTGACCGCTCGGCTTTTGGGTCACGGTTTGGGTCAGCCCTGCGACGGCGCAGAAATGACCACGCTGTAATCAAAGAACAGGCGCGGCAGCCTGTCGACTTTCTTCAAAACCGTCAGCTCCTGTGGCCGCGCACCCATTGAAGAAGCGAGTCGTAGTCCATTGTGCCGGAGGCAACGGATAATCCGGCCTCCACAACTTCCTCATTGGTACACTCCATGTGTATCCCGTTCACTTCCAGAAACGTCAGCATAACGTACATACCGATGCGCTTGTTGCCGTCCACAAAAGCGTGGTTGGAGATGAGCGTATAGCCGAGCCGTGCGCCCTTTTCCTCCTTGGTAGGATAGAACTCCTGCCCGTCAAAGCCGGCAAAGGCGTTCTCCAATGCGGAATCCAACAGGGCTTCATCCCGGACACCGATACTGCCGCCTGTTTCCTAGGCGATGAGCTTGTGGAGCAGCAGCACCTTATCTTTCGAAAACTTGATCATTTCGCAAGCTTCATAAATGCGGGCTTATACTTTTTCAGGATGCGCGCCGCCACAACGTCGATCTTTTCATCATCGGTCATATCGATCATGGGGGACACATCCAGATCCACCAGCATATATTTGGGCTTATTGTTTTTGAAAATCACTGCCTGCCCGTTTTTCTCGGCAATGCGCGTTACCCGCGAGAAGTTCTGATTCGCTTCGGTGACCGAAACGATCGTCTTTGTATCAATGGTCATGGCGAACACCTCCTATGCGTATTATACCCGCATATAGGTAAAATCAACCTATAATTTACGCATCATTTGGCGCTCGTAACCACCGCAGAATGCAGGCTATTCCTTTGCCGTGCCTTGTTTTTCCAGTGCGTCCATGATCTTGTGATACACCACTTGGTTGGGGTAATAGCGGTAGTCGGCAAAGACGGAGATGCCGCCGTGCGGAGAGCGTGACGCTGACGCGGGACGGTGTGATGGACGAGCTTGCGGCGGACTTCGCCGGTGATATGTTGGACGATGCCGCCCTATTTGCCAAGTTCTCCAAGGAAAACCGAACGGCGGCGCAGAAACTACTGGACAGCCTGAAGGAGTTTCTCAACAAGGTCAGGGGTCTGTTTACTGGCAAATACCGCGACATGGCGGCGCAGGAGGCATACGGCAAGGACTTTGCCGAGCTGGAGGACATTTCCAAGCAGTGGCAGGCGGCTTTTGACGCGGCGGAGCGGCAGGCGGAGAAAGCAAAAACCGCCGCCGGCGAGGGCGACGGTGCGCGGTATAGCCTGAAAAAGAGCGGTATAGACAAGTATTACGCGCGCCAAATCGACCAGTGGGACGGGAAAAGACCACGGTGGAGCATTCCGTGTAGGCGCGGTGTCTGATGCGCTCTTAAAAGTTGGAGTACCGGATGTGGATATTTGGTTTGACCAAAGTAAAGCGGCAAAACAGCTTGAGGGGAAAAGCAAAATTACAAAAGACGTACTGAAGCAAATTCCCGAAGTGCTGGAAAGCCCCGTCGCCATTTCTGAATCGTATGACAACACGGTTATGGTGTTTGGTCAACTGTTTGATGGCGGCGGAAACCCTATTGTCGTCGCGATTCGTATTTCCTCTACAAACCGACGCAATCACATTTCGATCGTGAACAAAAGTCGAAGTGTAGGGACAAGAAGCCACAATTTAGATGCGCTTCTGGCTGACGACAAACTGCTATATTTGGGAGAAAACAAAAAAGAGACCAAAAAATGGTTCAATGCCTTAGGGCGTTCTACGCCGTTCGGGGGAAAGGCCATGTAAAATCTGCAAAGGAGTTTTTCGGAGAGACGAACAACTGGAACGAAACCGGATACATTACCACGGACGGCACGAAGCTGGACTTCTCCGGCCGACATGAGGGCGCACCCGGCGGGCAACTGGGCGAAGGGGCGACGGCCGTGTCCGGCGCGGAGCTGTGTGAGCGGCAATTTCAATCCACGCCCCCCGGGCGACTGGAGAAGATCCTCCTGCGGCTGAAGAAGACGGCGATTTCAATCCACGCCCCCGGGGCGACTGCCGAGGAAGGCTCCGGTGCCAACGATATTTCAATCCACGCCCCCGCGAAGGGGGCGACCGCCGGGGTGACTTTCCCAGCCCCCGCGAGGCCCGGCGCCAACGATATTTCAATCCACGCCCCCGCGAGCGACCGGGATGGTGATCCCCGGGTGAGGTCACTAATGCCAGCCCGTGGTGATTTCAATCCACGCCCCCGCGCAGGGGGCGACGCGGTTATGTAAATTCAGATCTGCGATGGGTGCCTCAAACTCAATTTCAATTTCAATCCACGCCCCCGCGAGCGGGGGCGACGGATAGATCCTGTGGAAATCGCCCCCCGCGGCGCAGTACAAGCATTTCGCTATTTTCAATCCACGCCCCCGCGAGGGGGGGGCGACAGCTACGCGGTCAACAGCTGAAAATTGACGCGCTGGAGCATTTCAATCCACGCCCCCGCGAGGGGGGATGTTGACGCCCCAATCACCGCAATCCACGCCCCCGCGGGGGCGACCGCAACGGCGGGGTTTTATTCTCTATGAGTTTCAAATCCACGCCCCCGCGCGCGGACCGCGCAGGATGCCGCGTGGTTCCATCTCACATGATTTCAATCCACGCCCCCCCGCGAGGGGGGGCGACGGTGGCGCGGCGGTCAAGTTCACGTATACCGGCATTTTCAATCCACGCCCCCGCGAGGGGGGGCGACTGGGACAGTTTTCACCGTACCGCGTCCATTTCTTATTTCAATCCACGCCCCCCGCGAGGGGGGGCGACCGCTGTTATCAGACGCCCCACTGATAGGCAATCACCGAATTTCAATCCACGCCCCGCGAGGGGGGCGACGCACTACGATTTCAGCGGTGGGCGCGGCTCACTATTTTCAATCCACGCCCCCGCGAGGGGGCGACGTTAATGCATGAGTAACGCGGTTATCATCAAACTGATTTCAATCCACGCCCCCGCGAGGGGGCGACAGCAAAGATGCACAGTTTTACCTGCGGATCTTTGACAAACAAGTAGAACTTTTGCGTTTTTTGGGGAAAATACGGGGTGGTTGCCTGAGAAACCCGGAGAAAGGCCGGCGTTTTCTCGGGAAAAGCCTTGCGAACCTCCCGGAAATCTCTGGTCACTTGGACTTCGCGGGGCCGGAAGGCGCGTCCCGGATACCCGTGCGCCGTACCACTGCTGCGCCGGGCGGCGTGTGTCAGAGGATCAGGGGATCCTCCGGCAGATAGGTGCTCTTCGTACCGAAATGCTCCACTTTTTTCTCATATTGCTTCCCCAGATAGTAAAAGCGCAGACTGTCTTTCTCAGAATCCATGATGGACAGGAGTTGCGCCTGCAGGCGGCGGCACTGCCCTGCGTCCAGCAGGCACTCAAACACGGAATTTTGCACCCGCTGTCCGTAGTCCACGCACTTTTTAGCGATCTGCCGCAGGCGTTTGCGTCCGGCGGCGTCCTCTGTATTCACATCGTAGGTGATCAGTACCAGCATAGCATCACTTCCATAAAAACGGCGGATAGCCGTCCAAGTCGGCGCGGAGGCAGCGAGCCAGCAGTAGCGCCTGCGCATAGGGATCATACCCCAACTCAGCTTTTCCCCAGATAGGGGTGGGTCAGCGTGTCCTGCTTCCGCTCCTGCCAGGTCTTCAGGAATTTCCGGCGGCCGTCATCGGACAGCAGCACCGCGCCACTGTCCTGCATCTGAAAGTCCTCCGGGCGCAGCATTCGATTGTTCACGAGGGTCAGCACGAAGCGGTCTGCCATGCAGGGTCGCAGCTCCTCCATCAAATCGAGCGCCAGCGACTCCCGTCCTGGCCGGTCGCGGTGGAGGAAGCCTACGTAGGTGTCCAGCCCGACGCTTTCCAAGGCGCTGGCACAGTCGTGTGCCAGCAGACTGTAGGCAAGGACAGCATCGCGTTTACCCGATCCAGCGGCGGCCGACGGCTTCGTCCGTGGAAGAAGAATGCCTCCTTTCCGGCTCAGGAGCATATCGATCGAGGACGTCGAAATACGCGGTGGCAGCAGCGCCCTCTATTCCCCGCAGGAGTCCGTCGAGCGGCAGCCAGCACCTGTGGTAGCATGGCCTGCGGGTTGGCAGCCCTTTTTAATCCGTCAGTCCGCCAAGCGCGATTCGTCGATCCCGCAGGGTGCGCTGGATGCTGGCGGCACCGTTGCTCAGCTTGCCGAAGATCATGGTGCGGGCTATCTCACAGCTGCGAGCGGGGTCGTCAGCGATACGGTACTGCTCACGACGGAGCAGTACGTTGCCGCTGCTCTCGCCGCAGGTGCGGGCAAGGAAACGTCCGTGCGGGGAGCAGAAGGCCAGACCGATCCCGGCCTCGCGCACATTTGCCCATCAGCGCAGGGGAGGCACCGGCGTAGGAGAAGCTGACGATGGCTTTGCAGCGTGTGCAGCGGGTAGCGGGCGACGACGGTCTTGTCTCGGTTTGCCAGCACATTTTCCCCCTCCAGCGAGAGGTAAATGTCCTCGGAGGTGACAAATAGCGTGTTGAGAAGCTGCTTCATGGTGATTCCTCCATGGCCGCCCGGAGATACGCAGAGACGGCTCTGCTTTTCATCAGCTTGGGCAGGCACAGCTCCTTCAAGGAGCAGGCATTGCAGGATTTGGTGGGCTTGACCTTGGGGGTATAGCCCCGACGGTACAGCTCGTGCATTTCCGCCAGCAGCCCCCGTACCCCTGCGCGCAGCTCCGGGGTGAAGGAAACCCTCTCGCCGGCGGATCTCCCCGTAATAGAGTGCGCCCTCAGGGATGTCGCAGCAGAGCATGGACTCCAGACATGGCCTGCGCGCATAGCTGCAGGGTGTCGCCAGTGTCCTCGCGGGGCGGCCCCGCTTGTACTCCACCGGGTACGGCTGCCACAGTCCCTCTTTCCCGGAGAGGGGGATCCCGACGGAGCCCCGGTGGTATTCCAGTACGTCGCACTGTCCGGATACACCCAGCTCCGCGGAATAGACGCTGACGCCACGCGTAATAAAGCGGTCGCCCCGCCGCTCCTGAAGGTCCGTGTCGTGGGCGTTTTCGTGGAGGATCGCGCCGTCAATGGTGCGGTAGTTTTCCGCCCACTGGTGCTCGATGTGGATCAGCGCCCACCGCCGCCTGCAAAACCGAAAATGCTGTAAGCCGGAGAGCTGTAGGAAGTCCTCCTCATTATATGCCATCGATCACCTCCGGCTCCAGACCCGGCAGCGTCTCCAGCGAAATCACATAGTCGTCTGCGGAGGTGGGGATGGTACCCGCGTCCCGCAGCGCGACCTTGACGGAGCGGTGGACCTTTGCGGAGGAGTACTGCCCGTCCTTGCAGCTGTGGCGCCACCAGAACAGCTTCACCACCTCCATGGAGCCGTCGGGCCGTGCGGAGGAGGCATCGTTCACAAAGAGGGTGCGCAGACATTCCTTGACCGTGTCGGCGTCCTCCTCGGAGAAGCCAGTCTTTTCCGCCAGCTGGACATTGATGGAGCCCTTGACCTCATACAGGCCGAAGCGCACGAAGTGCTTCATGCCCATGGTGTCGGAGGCGCGGTTCTCACCTCTTTTCCTTCTTCTCACCATTCACGCTCTTTGTGATCTGCAGGGATTCGATCTCCACGGGGGGACAGGCTGGACGCCTGATGGATAGAGACGAGGGCCGCGCACACCGCAGGAGAAGCCCTTGGCATCCTTGAAGGCGAACACCTGCCCGAAGGCACGCACATCCAGCCATGTCTCGCAGGCACGCCGGGCATATTCCTCCCGATCCTTGATGCCCTTCATAGCGGCGGAGGCCCGCTCGCTGAGGCTGCCGCAGCCGTCGCTGCACCGGTCCTCCGACTGGACGAAGATGGGCTTGCCCAGATCCTGCATCCGGTTGCGGATCTTGCGCTTGATGCACACGTCGGAGATTTCACCAAAGCCGTTCAGGTCGGTGCGGGGGCGATTGCCGTTCAGAGGGTCGCCGTTGCTGTTGGCGCGGGTCACGGAGACCAGTGCCACAAAAATCGATCTTGTTTTGCAAGCTGCTCATTTATTCTTCCTCCTGACTGTTTTCGGTCTTGCCGGATGTGTACAGCGCACTGCGCTGCAGATAGTACCCAAAGAGATAGGTGTCCTTCAGGGCCTCCTCCTGTTCCGCCTGCGGGAAGGAGGAAATTTCTTGATGATCTGCTCGATGATGCGGTCGAAGTTTGCTCTGTCGCCGGGCTTGAGTTTGGGGTAGTACGCCTTTTTCAACTGCTCCCAGATGATCCGGCTGGCGTAGAGCGGACGCTTTGCGAACACGGACTGCATCCGGATCGCGTTGGGCTCTCGCTGCTCATTGGGCTCATAGGTGTCTCGCTCGATTTTTTCAAACACGGCCAAAAGCCGTCCATACTGATAGCTGACATCCTTCTTCTGCGGTTCCAGTGCCATGCCCCATTCCTCCTTGTACCAATCATATTTGTATTTCCGAAGCACCGCGCAGGCGGTGAACAATACCGTTTTCCGCAGGGCGGTGTCCATGATCTGCAGGTTGGACGCCTTGGCCGCCGCAGCGCGGGCGATATCCGCTGGCATTTTGCCCCGGTCCACCCGGCAGGAGAGCAGCCGCTGTACCTGCTGGCGCATGACACGCTCGTCCGTTTCCAGCTTTGTCTGCTTGTCGGAGACACGCACCGTGCCGAAGGCGCAGTCTGCGATCTGCGAAAGCGAGGGTGACTGTATGCCGAAGGAGGAATGCTCCCAGCAGCAAAGCGCATCCCAGTTGTGCAGGCGCTCCAGAAAATCAGAGACCGGAAGCTCGCTGTAATAGGTGAGGGAAAGACGTCCGGATGTGGCGGCGTCAAAGGCGGCCACTACGGCGCCGGCGTCCCGCGGGATCGTCTCCTGCCAGCCCCGGAGAGTTTCTGACAACGCCTTTCGATAGTCGGAGTATTTTATCTGCTTGGCGGCGCCCCCGCCGCAGGAAAGGCGGCCTGCGGTTTGGGGATCTCAATGCCCTACGGATTCCAGCACAGGAAGGTGCGCCCGCCGATAAAGACGCCTTGGTTCGCCGCCAACCAGTGCAGCGCACTGTGAATCTTCTGCGACGCCTCGTAGCTCATGGTCGCAGCCTGTGAATCGTCTGTGAAGCGGCCCCGATAGGTGAAGCCGCTGGTGTCGTTGGCGGAGATCAGCTTGGCATTGGCATACAGGTTGATGATTTTTTTGGATGCTGGCGGGTCGGTGGGGCAAGCACTCCGGAGACCATGCAAAACGCGGGCTTCTCAGATCTTGTGGATGCATAGTAGTCTATGAAGGCTTGGAAGAGGCTCTGATCCTGCCAGCAGGCAGGCGTTTCATTTTCCACACCTGTCTCTACGCGCCAGCGGACCACCTGTTTTTCCTTGGTGGGTAGCCCCTTTTCATTCAGGGAGATCACACCCCGCTGCGCCAGGTCTTCAACGATTGTCCCCCTCTCCACATAGTGGGCGATGGCGGAGAGCTTGGGGTGGCCATAGGGGGAATCCTTCCAGCGGTGCAGTTGTGTCAGGTAGCTTTCGTATTTTGCGGGATACAGCGCAGAGAGAAATCGTATCTGATCGCACAGGGGGTGCGCGCAGGTGGTGTCGCCCGTTCTTCCCTAGGAGCTCTCCGTCACAGGGATGATCGTGGCGGCCTGCTCCGTCTCGACGGAGCGGGCGTCCAGCAGATGACCGTCCGCGTCCAGAGTGAGCTCCAGCTCTGCGTTTACGATTTGGTGCGAAACAGGAACCAGTGGCTCCTTCGCCTTGCCGTAGATACCGGCGTATTGCGACTCCATGGCACAGTAGGTGTCATAGACTTGCTGCATCAGTCCCATTTACTCCACCTCCCCAAATTCCCGCAGACCGATAAAATTGCCCTCGTCGGCGGAAAAGATCTTCATAGGCATCTCCCGCAGAGGCTTCTGCCCCGGACAATCCTCCGGCGGGAGAAAGTGAATGACACCGTTTTTCATGACCGGGTACCAAAACCGGGCAGTCATCCGTCCGCGGGTCTCCTCCGAGTAGGCCTCGTCCGGGTAGGTGATGCCGTGGTACATCAGCCCGAAGCCCAGCTCCGGCAGATCGTCGTAGGCGCCTGCGCCGTTTCCGAATACGCAGGGCTCTACATAGCCCTGACATTCCCGGGTACCCAGAAAAATATCACGCCGCCCGCCCTTTTCGATCATTCGGCGGGCAATGCAGTGATGTTTGTTCTCATTTCGGTCGCCGCACAGCTCTGGGCGGTTGTCGTTCCAGTCGAAGCAGGCCCGTACCTGATACCGGCAGCTTTTCAGATAGGTGTAATACGCCAGATCGTTGCCGCCGCTGTATTTGATGGGGCGGATGCCTTTCACCTCGGTCTGGATCGGGTTCATGACCCGCACGTCCAGGATTCGCCAGATGAAGGTGGGCTTCCAGTATACAGAGGATAAAATGCCCTTCAGTGCTTCATAGGTGGGTACCTGATAGCTGCACTTTTCACCGCCCAGACGCATGAGAGGGTCGGAGAAGAGGGCGTAATCACCGTATACCTCAAATTCTACGATGTTGGGATGTTCTGTTTTCAATCGCTACACCTCCTGAAAATCACGGGTACCGGCCTCCAGGGAAAAACCGGTATGTTCGTTATAAAAGCCATCGGACAACAGCAGTATGCCGCCGTCGAACAGTGAGGTCACGGCGCCGAGGCTCTCAAGCCGCTCCAGCTGATAGCGGTAGACGCTGACGCAGTAGCCCTTTGCCTCGTCAATGCAGCCGCGAATGACCGCCCAATCCTTCTGCCCGCAGACCTGAGCGGCGTTTCGCAGCGTGTTTTGCAGCTCGCGCCCTCTTCCGTAGGGTACGAGCAGGGCGCTCGTGTCCTCGTCGAATACCTGAAAAAGGGTGCCTGCCAGACGGAACGCCTGCCGCAGAAGGTAGCGCTCCGCCTGCGCGCAGTTGGCGTCTGCATACCGGGGGTTGTCCGCCAGCAGATGATAGAGGGAGCCGTGCGCCTGGGTTTGGTCGTCCTGGAAGCCGGGCTCCATCTCTGTGTATAGCCGGCGATAGTAGAACCGGATGGCCTCCTCGGAGGACAGATTGTGCCGGAAAGCCTCCGGCGTTTTGGAAAAGGCGGTCAGCAGTGCGGTGGTGGCGTTCTGTCCGCGCACGATGTCGTCCAGACCACGCAGCCGCTCGTCGGTACACCGGATGAGGCGGACGGGGGCGGGTTCCTTTTGCTCGGCGTGCCGGTTGCACCGCCCTGCCGTCTGCACGACACTGTCCATTCCGGCGGAGAAGCGGATCACCCGCTGGAAGGAGATGTCCACACCGGCCTCGATCACCTGCGTGGAGACGCAGACAACCCTTTGCCTGTCGGCGGAGGGCTTGTCCAGCGCGGACTGTAAGGCTTGCAGAGTCTCCCTGCGGTGCTGCACGCACATGGCGGCGGACAGATGGAAGCACCGGCAATTCTCGGCTTGCAGCGACTCGAACAGGAACGCCGCCTCCTTTTTTGTGTTGCACACCACCAGCAGACTGTCGCACGACGACAGTGCCTCCGCAACGATCTGCGGGAACTCCTCCAGCTTGGCACATCCGGCGTTTTGGATGTCGGTGCGCTTAAAGACGTCCCACAGTGCCTTTTGCTGCGGAACCAGATCGACGGGCTGGCGGTGCAGGGGATGGTCGGCTGCCTCCAGACAGGGCTGGGTGGCGGAGCACAGAACAATGGTGGCGCCGCAGACCTCGGACAGGAAGTTGACCGCCAAATTGAACAGCGTCAGCATTTTGCCGGGAACGGTCTGCACCTCGTCGATCACAATGACGCTGCCGCACAGCGCGTGAAATCTGCGGATGGCGCTGGTTCTCCCACTGAAGCAGGTATTCAGCAGCTGCACCAGCGTGGTGATAATGATCGGCGCCGACCAGGAGGCGGTGAGCATCTCCAGCTCCTGCAAGCGCTCCGGCGTCTCCTTCGGCTCGGCAAGGTTGGAGTGATGCTCCAGTATCAAAGCGTCGTCCCCTATGTAATCGCGGATGACCTGGGCATTTTGATCCAGGATCGACAGCAGCGGTGCGGTGAAGATAATTCGAGAGCAGTTCCACTTTGCCGCATGGGTCAATGCGAAGCGGAGACTGGCCAGCGTTTTTCCGCCGCCGGTGGGAACATTCAGGCGGTAGACACCTCCGGGCCGGGCGGCACCGGCGGCACAGGTGTCGGAGATGGTGTGGCGCGCCAGATCAATGGGCGTTTTTCGCGGGAATGCCGCCAGCTTCTTCTCCATAAACGCCAGCCGTTCTGTCCAGATCGGCCGCATATCCTCTGGGAACACGGGCGGTTCTATCCCATCCATAAAAGCGGCGGTGTCCGTGCGATCCCCCTCGATCACGGCGGACAGGAGCATCCGAGCCAGCAGACCGATATAAAATGCGGTCTCCCGATCCGCCTCATTGTCGTCCGCTTGGGTGGACAGAGCCGCCAGCCGATCCAGCATCGGGGTCATCTCCCGGACGGCGTCGTGGAACAAGCGCTCCAGCTCCTCCTCGTCAGCAACCTCCGCCAAAAAGCCCTGTCGGGATTCATCGTAAAAGATCCCCTCCTTGGTCTGGCGATGAAAAAAGCCGCTGTGCTGCTGGGGGTCGATACAGTCAAACAGGCCGTGATGTGAGCCAACGGCAAAGGCCAGCAGCTCTGCGGTCACGTCGAAATAGGAGAACGTACCGCAGCCGCCGTGCCAACGATCCAGCAGAAGGCGCACGCCGGCGAAGGTATGGTTGACACTGCCACGGACGGCGTTCCCGCCGCTGACAGCCTCCGAAAGGTATTGCGCATACTCCTGTTTGTTTTTTCCGGCGTCGTGGAGCAGACCGACCAGATAGGCGCTTTTTTCCAGACCCAGTGGCCGCAGTGCGGTTGCGGCCAGCGCCGCCGTGTTCCGGCAATGCTCCTGGACGGTTTGCCGCTCTCCGGTTTCGCGGATATGGGCAGGATACATGGCGATCACATCCTGTCATATATTTTTTAACGCGCATATGTTGATGCTTTAACCATACCACACTCGCTGAGGTTTGTAAAGACTTCAGTAATAAGGACAAATAACAAAAAACATTGACTTTTTTTGTATGCTATGCCATACTGTGCGGGTCGGGTATTCCCGTGGATTGAAAGAGTAAAAGGAGAAGCTGCGCAAGGCCTGGCAGGGGAACATCCCCTGCCGCGCCCTGCGCAGCTTTTCGCCCAACGCGGCTATGTAGCTGCTATACACCAGATACGCCGCCTCCATGGTGTATCGTCTTTGCTTGTGGGCTCTTAGACTTTTATTATGACTCAGCATATTAAGAAAACGAGTTTTGCCATTTCCTAAATGTGCGCTCATTGCTTGCTTTTTTGCAACACAGGAAGAGGTGTGACTATCGGTCACACCTCTTCTTTCTTTAACCACTCGATAAACTCGACTTGCGGCAGTTTTCCGGTTTCGCTGGCCTCTTTCTTCGGTCTGCCCTCTACTTGTCTACGACTCCTTCAGCCACCGCTGGAACTCGTCCGCAGTGATAATTCCCCTCGTCGCATTTCTTTTTCTGCTCTCTGGCCTGCTCGCTCCACGCATAAAACTCACTGTCGCTGATACGCCCTGCCTTGATCCACGCAAAGCGCCGTTTATACTCCCGACGGTAGATCTTGAACACCGGGTCGTCCGCCTGCTTCAGCGTCCACTGCTGGAATGCGCCCATCGCACGGCAACTGGACTGACCGTCGAGTGGTGTGCGGTCGCAGTACTCCGCGCTGACGCGGCCTGTCTGGGCGAAGTACCGTCCGCAGTTTTTGCAGCGACGCACGGTGATGCTGCGCTCCACGCAGGTCTGCAAAGAAAAACTGATCATATCCGCCACTGTATTCGTATATAGCACCGGCGCACAAGCGTCACCATCCACCGGCTCAAAGCGCGTGGTCAGCAGACGGAACGGAAACGACTCCGGGTCACTGGGCTGGTTGGGCTGGTCGAAATGATAGTACCGCAAGACTTGCCGGCTGGGCTCGCGCCCGGCCTTGTCTATATCCAGTACCAACTCAAAGAACCGCTGGATCTGCTTTTGGTACAGCGGCAGCTCCTCCGGCAGTGACCGCAGCTCATCCAATGCGCCCGATACCGCAGCCTCAGTGTTCCCGAAGCCTACGGAACGGAAGTAAAACCACTTGGCATACAGCACGCGAAAGAAACTGTGCATCTCTGCCAGCGCTCCCAGCCTGACCATGGCGTTGGTCACGCGCTCACGGTCGAGGCTCTCCAAGTCATCGGAGATGCACCGCAGCGCGACGGCAACCTTCCCGATGTCCAGTTCGGTGAAGGACAGCAGCGACTCCAAAAAGGGAAAGACCTTTCGCTGTGACGGCGCACCCTGCGTGCCGAAAGCATCGCTCTCGATGACCTCATGCCTTCCAGGGAAATACATTTTACAGTACCACATAACACCCTCCAATTATGGACTAATTGTAAATAATAATCGACAGCGTTGACAGATCATGCCGCCTCTGTTATGATAGACTCAAGCTAAATGTCTAACCGATATTGCAATTAGTCTACACCACTCGCGCAGTCATGTCAACAGGAATCGGAGGTATGTATTGAACTTTCAAAACAACAAACTGAAAAAACTTCACACCGCTGCCCAATGAGATCTTCTCTCTGCACTTAAGCACCGGCGAGCTGGCCACCTATATAGCTTCGTCATGCTGAGCTCGGGCGGTAAAACGGTAAAGCTGTCCACGCCTGGGATGAGCGCCAGCACCCGTCCGTTGTCCCATTTCATATGGAACTGCTCGGCGTCGTCGATATAGTCCAGTTTCCCCGTCGTTCCAGCTTCCACCGGTGCATACGGATCCTGCATGGAGTCCAGCCGGATGCGTGTACCCACAGGGTACTGCTTCCGCAGGAACGCCAGCAGCTCCCGATTTACGTTCATACTAAATTCCTCCCATCGTCTGTGTGTAGTCTTCCAGCTCACATGGGTTTTCCTCACCAAGAAAGTCAAACAGGATGTCATCTGCTGCCTTGCGGATAGCGGGATCGTCTGTCAGGACTTCATAGCGAAACCCTGTGGTATCACGGTAGGGAAGCTCCTCCCGGATACAGTCCAAAAAGTCACGGGCATCGTCGTAGAAGATATCGTTGTCCCCTACGAAGGTCACCTTGCCGAAAATGCTTATAGTTATCTCACCTCCGCTCTCTCGCAGTACACCACAAACCGCTGCCGCCCGCCGCTGGCGTAAGGGTGACACGTCAACAGCGTCAGTAGGTCGCGTCCTTGATTGATTTTGATCTTGTCGACCTGATGCGGCTGGATGATCCGAATGTCGGCCACGGTGTAGGTCAGCGTTTCCCACAGGTTTGTCAGCGTAACGGTATCGCTCACCGCCAAGCGGTCGATGTGCCGGAAGTAATCCGCACCGCGCCAGCCCCGGTGGCCCGCAATGACCTAGATCGACCCTTGTCTGCGGCGTTGCGGTACCTCTCCTGCCTGTCGGACGGAAAGGCGCTAAAATATGACGATGACACCGTTTATCCTCGGGCGTTTTGCGCTGCCACATTCACCGTTGAAAAAACTGTAACCTGTCCACCGCTTTTTGCAACTTACGGGGTGAGAGCTCTTAAAGGAGGTCGTCATGGAAGACGAAAGAATCATTGATCTATACTGGCAGCGAAGTCAGGAGGCCATCTCCCGTACCGATGAAAAGTACGGCAGGCTTTGCACGAAAATTTCTCTCAATATCCTATCCAACGCGCAGGACGCGGAAGAATGCGTGTCTGATACATACATGGCCCTATGGAACAGCATTCCCCCACAGCGGCCAACGTGTTTTCAGGCTTTTGCGGCAGCCATTGTCAGAAATCTCAGCCTGATGAAGTTGCGGGAGCAGTACGCCCGGAAACGCGGCGGCGGTGAGTTTGATCTTGTATTGGACGAGCTGAAGGACACCATCGCTTCCGGTGATTCCGTGGAAGCGGAATGCGAGAGGAAGGAGTTTGCCGCGGCGGTCAATCAATTTCTTTGCACACTCTCAGCAGACGACCGAAATATCTTTGTGTGTCGCTACTGGTTCTTTGCTTCCATAGCGGACATTGCCTTGAGGTTCAAGTGTTCACAAAGCAAAGTAAAAACCTCACTTTTCCGAACCAGGCAGAAATTACGGCTATATTTATCTAAGGAGGGATTGCTATGACATCGTTTGACTTTCTGTCCGGGTTCAACAATATTGATCCGAAGTTTATACTGGATGCCATCGACCTGATGCAGACGGTTGAGGCATCTGATGCCGAAAAAGGAGATATGAACATGGAAAACTATACGATTCACAAAAAGAGAACTGTCAGAAGATCGGTACTGGTGGCGGCTGTCATAGCGCTTTTGTGCGCCATGTGCGCAGGGGCCTACGCGGTGAATCTGTTTGGTATCAGAGACGCTGTGATGGGCAGCCAGATCGTTTCCGACAACTATGTGAACGGTGAATATGCAGGCAAAAAGCTGGCTGACGGAATGACCATCAGCATGCAGGGCTGCATCGGCTCCCCCGAATACGAGGCCTCCCGCGAGTTCAACGCCTTCCTCAGCGCCTACGAAGCAAACGGCTATAACGGAGATGCGCTGCACCAGCCTCTGGGCGACTGGGGCGAAGCCCATCGAAGGGGTCTACAACGGTCTTTACACGGAAACGCTGGTCAACAAGTTCCTTGAGATCAGTGAGAAATACGAGCTTACACCGTGGGACGAGCTATACGAAGGCTCCGGATATGCGAGCTTTTGCGAGATCATCGGCAGCGATGGCTTTTGACAATGGAAAACCCGTCACGGCAGGGCGTCCCCGATTATCGGGTATGGAACGACGGCTCCTTCTCCTTCAGGGGATGATTGGTGTACCGGGCGGCGAGGAGGAAAAGCTTCTGCACCATCGCCATAAACCGTCGGGTGAAAGGGAAGCATGAGCATCGACTGCCTTTCTCTGGATGACGCCCATGAATACCACGAATGGTCGTATACCACCGCGCGTGGCGAGACGGTGTCTGTTTACTCCGGCAACCATCAGTTCATTGTCCTTTACAACGGCGAGAACGCATTTATCAGCCTGGTTTCTCAGCCGGGTGACTCTCTCGGCGATGACGAGATCAAAGCATATGTGGAAAGCGTTGATCTCTCTGCGCTGGATATAATCGGTCATATCAACCTGCCGGCATAAGCCCGCCCCGATTGCGGCAAACTGCTGGACAACCACCAAGGAGGGACGGAAGTCCCTCCCTTGGTGGTTACTGGTCTTAGGTGGATCACAGCTTGGTTTTTGGATGTCGGTCAGGCTGCCGGTATTCTTGCCGGTGGAGGAACACGCAAAGCATCCACACAGTCCCTACCTGTTTGTGTCGCCCAAGACCGGCACCATGTTCGATCCGGACTCCTTCCGGCACACCCATGAGAAGATCCTGAAGGCCATCGGCAGCGTCATCAGCCAGACCATGTAGCCCGCAAAAAAGCCGACAGAGAGGGACGGATGATACCATCCGCCCCTCTCCGGCGCTTTCCTGACTTCTCGGCTTTTGGGTCACGGTTTGGGTCAAGCGAAAAACGCCAAAATGCAGCGTCACTATTTGAGGAGCATAAACAGAAAAAGTCCCTGATTTCTTGCGAAATCAGGAACTTTTTGGTGGAGACTGCTGGACTCGAACCAGTGACCTCCTGCGTGTGAAGAACTGCGTGATGTCCAGCGCAGGCAGTCATAGTTTCCGCGTCCCGTATAGTCACAGGCCGTTTGCCCTACCGCAAGGGCTCAAGCTGTACACCGCACTGGTAAATTTAATCAACGTCGCGCAGGGAAGATCTGTGTATTCAGTGGTAAACTTGCATGCCACCGAAAAATAACCATTCGCTTTCTGTTGAGGCTGTCAAAACTGCTTTGCAAAGAGGAGATGGGGCTTTGGTTATCAGTGCCAAAGCCCCATCTCCCTCTTTTTTCTAAAGCAAGCCGCATCTGACGATCTCAACCGTTCATAGAGTTATCACCTACGTCCGCACCCAAATCGCAGGTGTAGACCCAGCAGATCACGTCGCCGTCCTCTACCTGATAGCGGGAACAGCCGTAGTTGGGAAACCATCCGTTGACCTTGCACATCCATCCGGACTCATTGCCTACATCAAACTCATAGAGATTATGCTTCGCCTCGAAGCACTAATAAAAATTTTTCTACTCAAAGCATACTGCCGGTTGCAGATGGGGGCTGAAAGTCGCTAAAATTGTCGTTCTTGTTGACGGCGATGATGCACTCGGAGTCCTGCATGCCGGCCTTGTGCTGGATGGCACCGGAGATGCCCAGCGCCACATAGACCTTGGGGATGGACGGTCTTGCCGGTCTGTCCCACCTGATGGTCGGCGGTCATCCAGCCGGCGTCCACCACGGCGCGGGAGCGAACCCACCACGCCGCCCATGAGGGCGGCCAGCTCCTCGGCCAGGGCGATGCCCTTCTCCACGTCCTTGGCCAGCTGATGCCGCGGCCCACGGACACGATGAAGTCGGCGCCGATCAGGTCAACCAGCTTCTTGGCCGCCTTGACGGTCTCCACGACCTCGGTCTTGATGTCGGCCTCGGTCAGCCTTGAAGGCGGGATGCAGGATCTCCAAAGCGGGATGTCCTTCTTGTCACTCGCGCTTCTTCATCACGCCGGGACGAACGGTGGCCATGGTAGGGCGGAAACGTGGGCAGACGATGGTGGCCATCAGGTGGCCGCCGAAGGCGGGACGGGTCATCTTCAGGTCGCGGGACACATCGTGGTCAGCACCATTGATCTTCACGGTACCCAGCTTCTCGATACGCTCCTCAGGCAGGGTGGAAGCCTCATTCGCAGGAAGTTCTTGTAGATGGGCATATCGATGTCCAGATGGGTGCAGTCAGCGCACAGACCGGTGTGGAGGCGGGCAGCGCAGCGGGGCGCCAGGTCGCGGCCGATATGGCTGGCGCCGAACAGCATGATCTCGGGCTTGATCTCGTGCACGGCGTCGGTGATGATCTTGGTGTAGGCATCGGTGGTGTAGTCCTTCAGCAGGGGGCTGTTGTAGACATAGACCTTGTCGGCACCGTAGCCGCCCAGCTCGGGGCGATGCCGTCCACGTTGTCGCCCAGCAGAATGCCGCACAGCTCAACGCCCAGCTCGTCCGCCAGCTTGCGCCCCTCGGAAATCAGCTCAAAGGTAGTGGGCATCATCTTGCCCTGCCGCTGCTCACAGAAAACCCATACGTTTTTGAAGGCGCCGATGTCAGCACTATTAAAAGCCATTTTCTTATTCCCTTCTTTTCTTTCCCTAGATTTTGACAAGCATCATCTGTAAACCGCACCAAAAGTTTCGATTCGCGTCCTTGCAATCATTTTTCCGGCGACATGTGCGTCGGAAAAATTCCTCTCGGCCAGCAAGTGGGCGCGCAGTCTGCCGAAATGCTCACAAAAATGCCTGCATTTTTTGTGATTGATTTTAGATGATGTGCGGCGGCCAGGATGCCTGCCAGCTTGTCTGTGGTCTCCTTGCCGGCGCCCTTCGAGCATCATGCCGGCGCCCTTCTGAGGAGGCGTGAAGGAGGTCAGAATATTGGTGGGGGAGCCCTTCAGGCCGATGGTGGTAGCATCGATCAGGGGGTGATCCTTCAGAGTCTCATAGGTCATGGTGGTCAGGGGCTTGCTGTAAGCACTCGAACGCGCCGCCCACGGACAGGTAACGGGGGTGTTCAGCTCCTTGATGCAGGTGATCAGGCAGGGGTCTGAACCTTGATGGTCATGTAGCCATCCTCCAGCATCCGCTGGACGGTGATGGTGTTGCCGTCCTTCTTGATGTCGGCGGCGTAGGTCACCTGGGGCAGGTGCAGCTTCTCAGCGATCTGGGGACCGACCTGGGCGGTGTCGCCGTCGATGGCCTGACGGCCGCAGAAGATCACGTCATCCTTCTCCACGCCCAGGGTTCTTGATGGCGGCAGCCAGAATCTGGGAGGTGGCATAGGTATCGGAGCCGCCGAACTCACGGGCGGAAACCAGCACACCCTCATCAGCGCCCATGGCCATCAGCTCACGCAGCATACCGGCTGCGGGCGGGGGGCCCATGGTGATAACGATGACCTTGCAGCCGGTGGCATCCTTGATCTTCAGGGCGGCCTCCACGGCGTTCATGTCGTCGGGGTTGGTGATGGTCTGCATGGAAGCACGGTTCAGCGTGCCGTCGGGATTGACAGCCACCTTGCCGGAGGTATCGGGGACCTGCTTGACGCAAACATATGATCTTCATGTTCGACTCCTCCTCTTACAGACCCATGTTGGCGGAGATGACGATACGCTGGACCTCGCTGGTGCCCTCGTAGATCTCGGTGATCTTGGCGTCGCGCATCATGCGCTCCATGGGATAATCCTTGGTGTAGCCGTAGCCGCCGAACATCTGCAGCGCCTTGGTGGTGGTCTTCATAGCATGCTCGGAGCAGAACAGCTTGGCCATGGCGGCCTCCTTGGTGTAGCGCTCAGCGGCACCTTCTTCATGGCGGCCTGGTAGGTCAGCAGACGACCAGCCTCGCAGCCCAGCTCCATGTCGGCAAGGGTGAACTGGGTGTTCTGGAACTTGGAAATGGGCTTGCCGAACTGGACGCGGCCCTTGGTGTAGGCCTTGGCCTCTTCCAGAGCGCCCTCAGCGATACCCAGAGCCTGAGCGGCAATGCCGATACGGCCGCCGTCCAGCGTCTGCATGGCGATGTTGAAGCCCTTGCCCTCGCGGCCCAGCATATTCTCCTTGGGAACGATCATGTCGTTGAAGACGATCTCAGCCGTGGGAGAGCCGTGCAGGCCCATCTTCTCCTCGTGCTTGCCAACGGAGAAGCCGGGGAAGGAGCTCTCCACGATGAAAGCGGACAGGCCCTTGGTGCCCTTGGTCTTATCGGTCATGGCGAACACCACGAACACACCGGCCACATAGCCGTTGGTGATGAAGATCTTGGTGCCGTTCATCACATAGTGGTCGCCCTCCAGCTTGGCCTCCGTCTGGCCCTTGGAAGCGTCGGAACCGGCGTTGGGCTCAGTCAGAGCGAAGGCGCCGACCTTGTGACCGGTGGAGAGCATGGGCAGATACTTGGCCTTCTGCTCAGCGGTGCCGTAGGTCATGATGGGATCGCAGCACAGGCCGTTGTGGGTAGCTACGATATCACCGGTGGAGGCGCACTGCTTAGAGAGCTCCTCGATGCAGATAGCGCTGGCCAGGGGGTCAGCAGCCGGTCCGCCGTACTCCTTGGGCATGCACATGCCCATCACGCCCAGGTTAAACAGCTTTTCTATGTTCTCCCGGGGGTATTCACAGGTGCGGTCAGTCTCGGCAGCGATGGGCTTGACTTCGTTCTCGGTGAACTCAGCCATCATCTTGCGGATCATCTGATGTTCAGGGCTCAGATTGAAATCCATAATTATTTCTCCTATTTAATATATACAAGGTTTTGGAAAGTGCTATATTGATATGGTGGCGGCGTCAGATCATCCGCCCGCTGGCATTTGTTCTGACCGGCCTTAACGATATACACCTTCAGATAAAGCTCCATGCCGTACTCCACGCCCCGGAGGAAGGACACCGACATATCCACGGTGGTAGCCTGTTTTCCCCGGCGGTCAACCCGGCCTCAGAATCCGTCCAACATCCCGGCGATGGCGCCGCCATGGATGCCTCTTGCCCTCGATGATCTGCCAATCGGGCGAAATCATGATGACGGTCTGGGCCTGGGGAGAACCGGCGCCGTGCATGGACTCGGTGCGGTCAAACCCAAAGCGGCTGCGCCCAGGCACAGGTTCTCGATGAAGCGCATGATGCGCTGACGGTTCTCGGTGGAAACACCCTCGCGAGCGGCAAAGAACTTGTTGCAGATCTGGCCGATGGTCTCGCCGTTCCGGCCAACAACCATATCGCTGTGGAAGTCCTTCTGAGAGGGCATAGTGACCATCAGGCCGCCGGCAATATCCTCGGCCAGCCGCACGATCTCGTAGGGGAAGCGGGTGACGTTCTGCTTGCAGACGTTGGCCAGCAGCAGGTCGATCTGATAGTTGCCCGCCTTGGTCTTGAAGCCCTGAGAGGAGCAGGCGATGCCGCAGCAGTACAGGGTCTCGTTCAGGTGGGTCATCTCGATGAGCTTGTCCTTGACGGCGGAGGCCTTCTCCACGCCGTTGTACTCGGCGGCCAGTGCCGCCGCGCCGATCAGGGTATCGCCCACGCCTACCTTGCAGCCGCCATAGCTCTGGCGGTGGTAGCCGGCGAAACGCTCCACGATCATACCGGCGAACTCGTACTCGCCGTTGAGGAAGATGTACTCATTGGGGATAAACACGTGATCGAGAACCACCAGTGCCTCCTGTCCGCCGAATTTGGCGTTGCCCACATCGATGGAGGCATCCTGCTCCAGCTTGCGGGTGTCGCAGGACTGACGGCCGTAGATCATGTACAGGCCCTCGGCGTCGGTGGGGCAGGCGAAGCTGACAGCCCAATCCTTATCGGCCTCGCCCATGGCGATGGTGGGCATGAAGATATGCCAGTGGGAGTTAACGGAGCCGGTCTGGTGGCACTTCGCGCCGCAGACCACAATGCCGTCAGCACGGCGCTCCACTACGTGGACGTACATGTCGGGGTCGGCCTGCTGGCTGGGAGATTTGGAACGGTCGCCCTTGGGGTCGGTCATAGCGCCGTCCACGGTCAGGTCGTTGTCCTGGACGTAGATCAGGAACTTCTTGAAGTTCTCGTGGTAGTGGGTGCCGTACTTCTCGTCGATCTCATAGGTGGTGGAGTAGACGGCGTTGAAGGCGTCCATGCCCACGCAGCGCTGGAAGCAGGAAGCGGTTTTTTGGCCCAGCAGCCGCTGCATCTTCACGAAGTCCATGAGCCGCCTTCCGGGAAGTTGTTCTTCAGCGCGGCGAAGCGGTTTTTCGCCCATGAGGAAGTCCATGAGCTTTTCGCTGTGGGCTCCGGAGTCCAGCTGGAAGGGGTTCTTGCCCTCGGCGATCCGGCGGGGATCATAGCGGTACAGGTGCCAGTAGCCGCACTCCACGGCCTTCTTCATCTCGTCCTGAGAGCAGCCCATGCCGGCCTTGATGTGCTGCTCCAGGCAGGGGCAGTAGCAGATCACGATGGAGGGACCGGGATAGGACTCAGCCTCGCGCAAGGCCTTCAGAGTCTGCGCCTGATCAGCGCCCATGGCCACCTGAGCCACGTACACATAGCCATAGGTCATCATCATGGCGCCCAGGTCCTTCTTGGCGATCCGCTTGCCGCCGGCGGCGAACTTGGCGGTAGCGGAGGTGGGGGTGGACTTGGAGGACTGTCCGCCGGTGTTGGAATACACCTCGGTATCCAGAACCAGCAGGTTCACGTCACGGTTCTGCGCCATCACATGATCGATGCCGCCGTAGCCGATATCGTAAGCCCAGCCGTCACCGCCCACAGCCCACACGGACTTCTTGGCCAGATATTCCTTGTTCTCCAGAACGTACTTCACGTCCTCAGTCTGCTCGGCCTTTTCCAAGGCAGCCAGCAGAGCGTCGGTGACGGTGCGGGAGGTCTCGGTCTTCTTCCAGCCGTTCTCGTAGGCTTCCACAGCCTCCACAGCGATACCGGCAGCCTTGATGGCGTCCAGACGGAGCAGCAGCTCCTTGCGGATGGAATCCTGTGCGTGGAAGAAGCCGTAGGCAAACTCGGCGTTATCCTCAAACAGAGAGTGCTCCCAAGCGGGGCCGTGACCGTGGCAGTCCTTGCAGTAGGGCAGGATGGGAGCGCCGCCGGAGATGGCGGAGGAGCAGCCAGCGGCGTTGCCAACATACATGCGATCACCGAACAGCTGGCTGACCAGCTTGATATACGTGGTCTCGGCACAGCCTGCGCAGGCGGCGGAGAACTGGAAGTAAGGCTTTGCGAACTGGACGCTCTTCACGCTCTTGTCGCTGATGACATCCTTCTTCAGATAGGTCTCGTTCATGGCCACCTCGTCGAACAGGGGCTGCTCAGTCTTCATGTCCTCGAAGGAGGTCATGGTGAGAGCACCCTCGGCGGGGCAGGCGGTCAGGCACACGCCGCAGCCAAGGCAGTCATAGGGAGACACCTGCATCCGGAAGGAGTAGGGGGAATCCTTGCCCAGACCCTTGGCGGGAACGGTCTCGAAACCG